>ERZ1504931.106-NODE-106-length-32969-cov-5.052713_pt1 | contig 32969 bp, 17 predicted proteins | sample MGYA00574602_ERZ1504931 | MGnify/ENA primary metagenome ERZ1504931 (study PRJEB39906, sample SAMEA3182102) | gut metagenome | biome: human; feature: gut; material: Stool; isolation source: human stools | place: Canada | collected 2013-02-18 ...
AAGTAAGAATGGTTCGTCATATTGACAACAGTGGTACGGTCTGTTTCGGCACTGTAACGAATGTCGATGGCATCGTCATCTGTCAGCGAGAAAGTGACCTTGCAGGTCAGGTTACCCGGGAAGCCCTCCTCTCCGTCTTTCGACAGATAAGTCAGTTCCAAAACCTGATTACTCAACTGGCGGGCATCGAACACTTGATATTGGTATCCCTTGGGACCTCCATGCAGGCAATGACCGTAATTGTTGCGCGGCAGCTGATACTCTACCCCATCCACTGTAATCTTACCCTGGTTGATGCGGTTGGCATAACGTCCGATGGTAGCGCCGAAATCCGAAGGGAACTTGATGTAGTCCTGAATGGAATCGAAGCCCAGCACCACATCACGCATAACGCCATCCTTGTCCGGCACCATCACTGATACAATACGTCCACCGAAATTCGTAATACAAACTTCCATACCATTCTTATTCTCCAAAACAAACAAGTCTGTCTGCTTGCCATCCACTTCCGTACGGAAGTTCGCAGGTTCCAGTCCAGAAGCAGTCTTTTCACTCGCCTGTTTGCCCGTGCAAGCCGATGCCAATAGCATCACGCTTGCCAACAAAGTCATCATCTTATTCATAAATACAATATTGGTTACTGTTTAGACTATCATTTTTTCAACAAGAACTGCTCCGCACGTCCCGGAGTGAACAACTCCCACAAAGAAGCGACCGTCCAGCCCGGAGCGAAGATATTGTTGTAATATCCCTTTCCGTTACGTCCGTAATCCCAATTGGTATGCTGCACCACTTCCGGGTAATAGCCTACTTTGGCAATGCCGCACATGTGTCCTTCATACGGCAGTAACTGGCGCATGGAAGTGGAAATCACCTCGGCAAAGTCAGAGAAGCGCGGCTCGTTGTACTCCTTGGAGAGCCAATGCAGCACATCGGCAAATTCGAAGATAAATACATCGATATGGTTATTCTCTACCGACACATTTCCCCAACCACGGGTTTTCAAGCCGATATCTCCCAGCATCTGACCTTCGGCAAAAGGAACATCCCAAGTATAATACCACGACAAAGCAAAATAAGCGGCTTTCTTCGCCAGACCGGCATAGTGCGCACGCTCTTCTCCTTTGGTAACCAAAGCCAGATAATAAGCAGCCGTAGCAGCATACAAGGAGGCTTCCTTGTCCTCGCAGTTGGCATCCAGCGTAGAAGAGAAATAATCGGCTTTGGATATCAGTTCCTTCTCCAGATAGTCTACCGTATGCTTGGCGCTTGCCAGATAACGTTTGTCCTTGAAATACTTGGACGCCATCACCAAAGGCAATGTTGCCGAAGGCGTGCTACCGCCGCTGGCATCCACGATAGAGAAATCATCCTTGAACTTGCGCGGGAAGCTGCCGTCCTCGTTCTGCAACTTGAGGAAGCTGTCCAGCATGCCCTTGATGCGTTTCTCCCATTCGGGGTGTTTACGCTTCTGCTGTTTCTCGTAGTTCAAATAGTTCAAGATGGCATACACTCCCTCGGACTGACGGCGGATGCTATGTCTAGTTTCCTTGAAGCCGCGGTTGTAGTGCACCACTTCGTTGAAGAAACCGGCAGGCGAAAAACCGTTCTGGAGATAAGTGTCAAAGATATGGTTGGCATTGTCCACCAGGTCTTGGCGGTTCTGCTGTTTGCCATACTCCAAAGCATTGAAAGCGTTCAGCAACGTACGTCCCACAAAGCCCACTTCGGCAACATCGGTATTGGCACAAGTAGCAGTCTCCAACTCTACACCGGAATAATAATGAGTGGGGGTATTGCCAACATAGCTTTCCACGAAGAAGTTGCTCATCACCTCCTTCATGCGGTCTACCGTGTAAGGTGTGTCAACCGGTTTCGGACGGTTAGTGTCATAACAATACTCCCAGGTGCGCTGTACGCATTCCGAGAAATCGGCAGCATTCCTTTCGGACACCTCCCAAGTCATGGAGATGCTGTCACCCTTACGAAGCAACTGGAAAGCCTCAACGGCAGGAGCCAGCGTCAATTTGCGGATATATGTCTTCGGTGCTTCCTTATAGGGGAAACCGTATGCCAAGACAGTCACACCATCCACATTGCAGAAACCGGTATATCCGATGGAAGTCTCACCGGACAAGATTATCTCTCCCTCCTTATGAGTGGTCAAAGCTTCCTTGTCGAACTTGTCAATACGGATAACCGACATGGACGTACCGCTTACCGGATTGAAAGCTGCCGTCAGCGGAGTGCTCAAACGGTCCTCACGCACCAGCCAACTGTCCGATGTGTGGAAAGAAGGAGCCTCCTTCGGCGAACGCAGGTTGCGGCGATACCAGAAGCCCGGCATGTAGAACTGGCAGTCCGAATGCTTGTAACCGGTCTTTATCTGTTCCCCGTAGTTGAAATACACATTTTCCAGCGCCTTGAGTGTGACGGTAATGCGCTGTTTGCCATCCTTGTCCACCACCTGGCGGATGATGTCCAACGGCAACGTTTCCGAAGCCCGGCAGCTGTACATACCATCCTGCATCTTCTGCAAGGCCAGCGGATATTGCTTGGCATCATTCCCCGGCACTTTCAAGGAAATAGAGGCAGAGATGTCTTCCGGAGCAGCATTTGCCGCTCCTGCACCCGTAATGCCCACCAAAAGCATTACCCCCAAAAACAATCTTTTTAGTCTCATAGTTACATCTGTTTTATTGTTGTTAGAAAAATATCATTCAGACATGAATACATACTTGCCGGAGCCCAATTCGACTACCAGCTTACCGTCAGCCTCCTCCACGGAATGAATCCCCGCCTGACCGGCATCTACCTGTACATGGAAGTCAAGCGGCAGCTTGACCGTAGCGGTTGTATTGGCAGGAATCTCAACGTTCCACTCCAGCTTATTGCCATCACGTTTCCAGGAACTTCCTATCCTGCCATAAGGCGATACATGCGAAGCATTCACATAATTCAGTTTTTCCGGGAATACCGGTTCCATCAGAATCTGCTTGAACCCGACGGAAGCGGGAGTATTCTTTATGCCGGCAAGATCCTCATAGAACCATATCAGCAGATCTCCCAAAAGCATCACATGGTTTCTTGAATTCATCGCCGGATTTGCCGTGTCACCATTCCATAATTCCCAAATGGTGGTTGCACCCTTCTTAATCATGTAGCCCCATGAGGGATAAGTGTCATTGGTCACTATCTTATAGGCAAGTTCCAGTCCACCGTACTCGGTAAGTCCGCGCATCAGATGCTGGATGCCAAGCACACCGGCACTGACATGTCCCTTACAGTCTTTTTCCGTCTTCTCCACGACATTGGCAAATACTTTATCTTCATATCCGTCGGGAACCAGGCCCAGTCTAAGGGAAAGCAGGTTTGCCGTCACCGTATTGTTGTCATACTGTGCAGTCCCGGGATTGAAGAATTTCTTGTTATAAGCGTCCTTGATTTTAAGGGCAAGTGCGGCATACTCTTCGGCATCTGCCGGAAGTCCGTTCATTTGCGCGAACTTCTCCATCAGTTGCAGAATGCTGTAAAACACCGTTGTACTCAGCACTTCGCCGTTCGTCTTCCGGGCAGGGTCCTCCGAATGAATCAGCTCCGGCGACTCGGGAGGCATGCACCAATCCCCGTATTCATCCTTCACCAGAATATAGTCCTTCATTTTGGTCTCCGTCATGTGGTTTACCCAGCGCTTCATGGACGGATAGCGCTCTTTGATGGAGCTATCATCGCCAAACTGGCGGTAAAGCATGTCGGCTACGTAAAAATAGGCAGCCGGCCAAGTCACGTCATCATGGAAGATGGTCCAGTAACGGGGAGATACCACAGAGATACTTCCATTTTCATTCATGGACTCTTCTATATCCACCAGCCACTTCTTATACATCAAGGCATTGCCGAAAATGAAACTTTCACCATAGGCACCGGTAGTGCGGTCGCCCAGCCATCCAAGACGTTCATCACGCTGGGGGCAGTCGGTAGGCATACCGCGATAGTTTCCACGGATTCCCCAATAGGCATTCTTGTGAAGTCTGTTAATCAACTCCTCGGAAGTCTCGAACGTACCGTTCGTTGCCATTTCATCATACACCACCTTACCGGTGAAATCATCCGCTGCCGGTTCATAGTCCAAACCGGATATTTCCATAAAACGGAAACCATGGTAAACAAACAACGGTTCCCAAACAAACTCACCGTCAGCGGCAGGAGTATAAATATCCGTGACAAGGGCACTGCGCAGGTTGTCAAGATACAGTTCCGTACCATTGTCCTTCAGCACTTCGGCAAAACGCATAGTAATGGGCTTGTCCTTCTTGCCACGCAGTTTCACCTGCTGTATTCCTACCATATTCTGCCCCATATCCACGATATATCTTCCATCACCTACCGATTTAACGGATATTGGCTTTATCTCCTCCATCACCTTCAGACTCGGAGAGAGCTGTGCCACAAGTTTTCCTTTGGGAGCCTCCATCCGTTCGGCCAACTGCCATCCGGAATCATCATAGCCGCTTTCCGTCCATTTACCCAATTCCAAGCGGGCATCGTAATGTTCACCGTCAAATTCGTTGTTCGCAGTTATAGGACCGTGGTTCGTCGCTTTCCAGGAATCATCGCTGACTACCGACACCGTCTCACCATTGTCGTACTCTATATTCAACTGCGCCATGAGACGGGGCAAACCAAAACCTACCATCCCATTGGCGCGCATGGAAAGATAGCGGCCGTTGCCCAGAGCCACGCCTATCGCATTGGTACCGGACTTCAACAAGGGGATGACATCATAGGTCAGATAAGATACAGAAGCATCGTACCAGGTAGGCAAAGGACCGAATACATCGTTTCCAATCCTCTCGCCATTCATATAGCATACGGAAGAGCCTACTCCCGAAACATAAAGGACTGCACGCTTCGGCTGTGACGGCAAATCAAACTCCTTCCGCAGATAACGTGCCGGAAGGATGGTCCGCTCACCGTCCAGTTTCAAGTTTGTACTGTCGTTCAGTCCAATCCAGCCGGCTTTCCAGTCCGAACTGTCCAGCAAAGCCATTGACCAATATTGGATACTACTTTGCGCCTTGTCACCGGTATTTGTCCATACAGTGACACGCCACCAATATTTCTGTCCCGACTCCAAAGGCGCCCCTGCGTACTTCACCAGCACCGATTGGCCAGACTCCACACGACCGCTGTTCCATACCAGCCCGGAGCCGGCCTGCAAGCCCTTGTCCGAGTCCGCCACTTCAATCTGATAAGCAGTCTGCATCACATCCTGCTTGTCGGTTACCAGTTGCCATGAGAAACGGGGAGCCGATACAGCCACTCCTTCGGGATTCTTCCGCATTTCAACAGTGGTTTCCTCCACTTTCAAGGAACTGCCACCCGATACTTGACAGCCCATCATCAATAGGGCCAACAAGGAGATTAAAATAGATTTCTTCATACTTGTCAAAATTTCGGTTTCTCCGCTTCCGTGGATGCAACGGAGCCTTCTACCGTCGGCCATCCGTCTTCCCAGCTAATCTTATCCAACATCAATACACGGCCTTCAGGCTTCTTTGTGCTCACCGCATGATAGAAGAACCAGTCATTGCCGGCATTGTCCGTCACAATCTCCGAATTATGACCGGTACCCACAAAGGAATTACTTTTCTGAATCAGCACTTCGTGCTTGTTATCCATCATGCTACCGCCATTCTTGTCGACATAGGGGCCGAAAAGATTATCTGAACGGCCTACAACAGTAGTGTAAGTACTCTTCAATCCCTCACAACAACTTCCTATGGAAGCAAAGAAGTAGTAATGCCCGTCCTTCTTGTGAATATAGGTACCTTCGTAAGCGGTTCCTGCCACTTGCTGCGGTGTGGCGCCGTCCTTCAGAGAGAGTCCGTCATCAGACAGTTCAATCGCATAGATTCCTCGAAAACTGCCCCAGAAAAGATATTTCTTCCCTCCATCTTCTATATAGAAAGGGTCGATGGAGTTCTGTACATTGATTTCATTGCTGCGGAACATCTTTCCGTGGTCCGTAAAAGGTCCCTCAGGCTTATCGGCAGTAGCACAACCGATGCCGCAAGTTAACTCGCCTCCCCAAACAGACATAGAATAATAGAGCACGTATTTATCACCTATCTTGTTGATGTCCGGCGCCCACAAACCGCCGTTCGGCTCAAAATCAGGCCGCGTACGGTCGGTAAAGGCAGTACCTACATACTCCCAATCCACCAGGTTCTTGGAACGGTGAATCGGCAGATTGCGTATGTCCTCGGTGGCATACAAATAGTAGTATCCATCATCTCCCTCAATGACAGAAGGGTCTGGCAAACTATAATCTATCACCGGATTGCGATAGACATTCTTCGGCTGTTGTTCTTCCGGTTTATCCTCTTTTGTAGCCGATGACGAGGAACAGGCTATCAGACTGCATAACACTGATAATACAAGAAACTTCTTCATACAATGTATTCTTTTCATTCTTTCATTTTACTTTTCGGGTGATGTACTGCCCAATACCTGCGGACGGATAAGAGAGCCACCGATAGAAACCGTTCCCTGGTCGGAAATGGCAAAATCCTTGATATACGAAGTGCGCGGCTGTACTTTCGTGGAATCCCAATGTGCATGGAAAATGTATTTCCAGCTACCGTCCTTACAGCAGAAGGGTGCTCCATGACCGGTACCCATCAAGCCGTCGGCATGTTGCAGAATCGGATTTCCCTCGTATTTCTTCCACGGTCCCATCGGGCTGTTCGAAGTCGCGTAACCCACTCCGTAGTTCTTGCTTTCAAAGTGATTGGCTGAATAAACCAGGTAGTAGACACCCTCTTTCTTCAAAATTGAAGGACCTTCGGCCACCTTAGCAGGCTTGTCCTGCGAAAGTTCCCAAGGCTCTCCCACCTTAATGCACTCTGTCAGCGTCTCCTGCTTGATGCCGGTTAGGTCATCGTTCATCTCTGCCACCCAGATGACGTTGCCATCTGTAAAACGCACGAAATAAAGGTAAGGCGTACCGTCATCATCAATGAATAGAGAGGTATCGATACTCTTCTCATCCCATATCGGCTGCTTCACTTCCTGACGGAACGGACCTTGGGGAACATCTGCCGTTGCCACGCAGATATGCTCCTCGGTGGAGTAGAACAGATAAAACTTCTTTTTCGATTCGATGTAGTAGACCTCCGGCGCCCAGAATCCCCACGTACCGTAGGAATCTGCTGCCGACAACGCCTGGCCTTCACGCGTCCAGTTTTTCAAGTCATCGGAAGAGAAGCAGGCAAAGCCTTCTCCTTCTACCGTACCTCCAGTGCCGTAAGCATAATACTTGCCTTCGTAAAGCATTACGTAAGGGTCGGCAATCGGCAGATAGTCTGATTCTACAACCGTCTTCTCCTTGCAGCCTGCAAAGCAAAGACAAAGCAACAGTAGCAATATATAATTCTTCTTCATATCCATCTCTTATTTTACTATTTTGGGCGTCATATAGTCCTTGCTGATTCTCATACGGTCCACACCGTCCACTTTCTCGAAAGAAACGTCACTGATGTACATGGCACGTGGGTGGATACTACTCTTGTCCTTATGGGCATGGAAAACTATACGAAGCTTGCCTGCCTTGTCTGTGAAGGTGGCACTGTGCCCCACCCCAACCAGTTCTCCGGGTTTCTGCAGCAAAGGATTCTCCTCGTATTTGGTCCAAGTACCCATCAAATCGGTAGCTGTGGCGCAACCTATGCCGTAGAAAGGACTTTCATAGCTATTGGCAGAATAGGTCATATAGTAGAGCCCATTACGCTTGATGACAAACGGGCCTTCATTCACACGGGGCCATACCTCCTCCCATGCCTGAGAGACGTGGATGCAAGGGTGCATGGTCTCCTTCTTGATAGTCATGAGGTCTTTCTCCAATTCGGCCACCCAGATGTTGAGCCCGTCGTTGAAACGGTCGAAGAAGAGATAAGGCGTGCCGTCATCATCAATAAACAGAGAGTTGTCAATGCATTTCTCATCGGCAATCATCGGTTCCTTCTTACTTTGGGTAAATGGTCCTGCAGGTGAGTCTGCTGTTGCCACACAGATATGCTCGTCTGCCGAGTAATACATATAGAACTTCCCGTTCACTTCGTAGACCTCCGGTGCCCAGAACCAGCGGTCGGCCCAGACATCCTTCTTCTGGAGCGCCATGCCCTTATACTTCCAAGTCTTCAAATCATCGGAGGTATAGACTTCGATGCCTTCATCCGCATGGGTGCCATAGGCATAGTAAGTGCCATCGTGCAACATGATGAACGGGTCGCCCAAAAGCACCGGCGTTTCAACTCCTTCGACAACAATATCGTCCACATCCTTATAGTCTGAAGAGCAGGACTGGCAGGAAGCCAGCGTGGCCAACAGAAACAGATACATACATATAAAATTCTTTTTCATGATTCTTTCTTAAACAATTGTTATGATGATAAATATTTACTTTCAAGAAGATGTTCCGTTACACCCGTATATTGAACCCTATTCAGTCGTATACTGAATCCTATTCAATCGTATACTGAAATACATTCAGTCGTATACTGAATCACCCCAGTCCATCACACTGATTCACAAGGAAATACAAACACCGGCTTCTATATACATCTTTCATTACATATATACGGAACGGCACATCCCACGATCGCGTCTAATCGCGCCTCTGCCCTACATGATAATACAACGTACCGCTATAAACCGGAGAGCCGCCCTCCGAACAGAATCCGATGCGGGATGCAGGGTAGCGTATATCCAAAGCTCCCAGCTCCCTGCCGTCGACAAACAGATACAGCTTGTCTGCACGACGCACGGCACGAAAATTATAGGATTCCTTCCACAATTCATGTACACCTATCTTATAGATATGGCGTTCCAAATCCTCCGCCTCCTTGTTGATGAAGCGGATGCCTTCTGCCTTTACCGGAGTAAAGGTACAATAATTATATGCAGGATGTTCTGCTATCCCCCTATCTTTGTTTTCTATCGGATGCCATTCGCCGCCATTCAGGTATTCTATGTCGAACTTGCCGAACATGTCATCCACAAATTCGGATTTATTGCCTGCTTCGTGACGATTCAGGTAAAGTGTATCCAACCATGCAGGTGCGGCAAAACGATAACCTTTCTCAATGAAGTCGGTATACTTCACATCCGGATAGAGCGTTTGCAGGCATCCCAACGGGAATTCCTTCTTCCAGGCAGTTTTCCCTTTCTTCACGGCTGTCACCTCAAGCATACGGGTGATGCCATCGAACTGAGCCTTCACATAGTTATCCTTATCCACATAAACCGGATAGCTTCCTGCCTTGTCTTGTCCGGACAAGCCGGACAACTGGAAGCTGAATTCATAATCGTTCAAGAAATCGCCCTTCAACAACTCCTCATTCCCCGAAAGCTGGAAATGCACATCATCGAAGCCGATGGTATAGGTAGCCCCTTCGAACAAGGCAGACTTTGTCTCGTCAAATACTCCGGGAACACCCGCTTCTTCTACCGGAAGAGCCTCTGCAAAGACATGTCTCCCCGGTGCGGGAATCTCATCCAGCCAAATCTTCAGACAGCCACCGTTACGCTCAATGCGCAGATGATGGTACACACCCCAACGGAAATCTTCAGGCAGGGCATAGGATTCCTTATTTTCCTTACCGCCGACAAGTGTACGCAGGTACCAGCTCCGGTTCTCGGCATCCAGACCGACATAGGCACAGTTATCCGCATCCTTCCACCAGGCAACGATGCCGGCTCCACCCTCGGTCTTGACTCCCGTCTCGAACAAGTAAGCCACGGACGGCTGTACTTGTTGCAACACACCGAACGAAGCTGTCTCGCCTTTACCCGCAAAGGTAGGCATCGAAGGTTCGGGATGATAACCTGCCGTGCGAGGGCCGGTGATACCATCCACAAACAACGTCTTGTCGAAGAACTGGACACGGTTGATATATTGCCCCCGATGCTCATCGTTCTTGTTTGCCATATAAATCAGCCACCATTCAAATCCGTTGGGGCCTCTCAAAATATTGGGCTGACCGGGAGTCATCAGAATATCATCGGCAATACCGTCTTTCATATCGAACAGAGAAACGTCGAAGAATTGCGAACGTCCCTTGTTTGTTTCTACGGCAAGCAGATTCGTGCCTTCCTTCAAAGCAGCACGCAGCTTCTTGTCCAGGTTCACGATACAATAATCACGCCCCTGCTTCTCGTAGACAAGTGTTCCGTTCAGATAAATCCGGGTATCTCCGTCGTGAGCGACACGCAATGCCAGGTTGCCGGTTTCGCTACCGGCAGAGAAAGTCTTTCGCAACCATAAGGAGGGCGTATTCCACAAGGTGCCCAGATGCCGGGTGGTGGAACCTTTCACTTCACGGGACGAAAAGCCGGTCTCCCCCCTCGCCCAGCCGGAGTCATCGTAGGTCGCCTTTGTCCAGTCGCCCTCCGGCTTGTCCTCCGTATAAGCAAACAACGGCTCATACGTGCGGCCATACCGCAATAAATCCACCTGCTTCTCCTCCAGTTGCGTCTGATTGCAGCCTACAACCGGATAGCTATATTTATTACCATTTTGAAAACCTAAAGGAGAGTCTGCCTCGGCAACTCCCAACTGATAATTGCCCCACTCTGTAGAGGTGTGGTTGGCATTGTACATCATATAGTAGCGGTCTCTATACTTCATGACCCACGGTCCCTCCGCCACTCTGTTATCCATCGTTTCCCATGTGTCCGGCAATGAGGCGAACTGGCACACCGGTTCGCCGGCAAATTCTGCCGGGTTCTTCATTTTACGTCCCCAGATGGTATTCCCATCGGTAAAGCGTACCATATACATGTATAGTTGCCCGTCATCATCTCTGAAAACTTTGGGGTCGATACGGTTATCCATCCATGTCTTCTTGTTCGGTTCTGTATAAGCGCCCAAGACATCTTTGCTCTGCGCATGTACAATGTGAACGGCATGCTTGTCCTTTCCCCAATAATTGACTGACCAGTACAAATGAAAATCTCCATTCAGATAGAACATGTCATTGGCATGAATCTGGTCATCTCCGGCTCCGCTGCCTCTGGTCCAGTCATTGTCCATGGATACGACATGGATAGGTTTCCCCCAATGAACCAGGTCATCGGATACATAGAAATCCCCGTTTGTACGGACCCCGCCAATATAATATTTGCCATTATATTTCATTACGCCGGCATCCGCCACTCCCGGAAGTACCGGATTCTGGATGTTCTGCGCAAACAAGCTGCCGCAGCAAGCAAAAGCGAATGGTAATAGTAGTTTTTTACAGACAAGCATATGGTATAAGATTTAAGAAAGAAAAGGCTATGCCGGAAGCATCCTGAATGAGAACAGGCTTCCAGGCATAGCCTTCTTTAGTTATTAATAGTTAGGATTCTGAGTAAGATGTGCAACACCACCTACCGTGCTGTTCATCACTTCATCTCTCGGAATGGGCAAACGTCTGTGCTTACCGACGATGAAGTTATTGAAGTCCTTGTCACGGGCTTTCAGCTCATCAATTCCAGCCTGAGAATCAAGTAATCCCCAACGCTTCAAGTCAGCCCAACGCCAACCTTCGAAACAGAGTTCCAAAGTACGTTCCATCTGCAGGCGCTTGATAAAGGCATCTTTAGAACTCAGGCAGTCTTTCCACTGACTGTCTTTCAACTTGGCCAGACCGGCACGTTCTCTTACCTTATCCACATAAACAGCAGCATCGGCAGGATTAGTACCCGTTTCAACAAGACATTCTGCGTAGTTCATCAAGATATCTGCATAACGCATGATACGATAGTTGTTACGGGCAAAGTAATCTTCTGCATCACGATAGTAAGCAGTATTGTATTTACGTATGTAGCAGTCTTCCGGGTCAGTTCCCCAACCGTCATTCCAATCGGCATTTTCAAATCCATAATATTTCTTCGGTTGATCGGGGAAGTCTTGTGAGAATCCACGGTACAGAATACTACCATACAAACGCAAGTCATTCTTTCCGTCAATACGTTTCTCTTTCAAGAACTCATCTACCAACCAGCGACGTGCCTTACCATCTCCCCAACCTATACCACTCGGAGCATAGAACTGAGTACGCTGGAAACCGAATGCCATACTGGCATCATTACCCGTACCACCCTTGTTTTGGTCATCGAACTGAATTTCAAAGATACCTTCCTTGTTGTTCTCATCCAAGTCAGTGAAATTATCTTCACGATTGGCGATAAGATCGTACAAAGAGCCCTCTTTATCAATCAGCCATTGCAATTGTTCCTTCGCCTTGTCATACTTATGTTGTTGCATATAGGCCTTGCCCAACAATGCTTTGGCAGCGCCTTTGGTGGCACGTCCCAAATTGGCAGCATCCCAAGATTCAGGAAGATAATCCATAGCAAACAGCAAGTCTTTCTCCACTTGATCCCATATTTCCTGCTCGGAAGCGTCTTCCGGAATATAATTGGCATCTTTAGGTTCCAAAGGCATCGTTCCTTTGTCCCACAACAGATTTACCTGAAAATACCACATTGCACGTAAAAAAGAAGCTTGTGCCAATACCTGGTTCTTTGTAGTCTCGTCCATTTCAATATTAGGCACATGACTCAACACTTGGTTGCAACGGAAAATACCTACGTAGAAATGTTCCCAATGTATATTGTTGCCTTCGTAAAAATTATAATTGTTGTAAAGAAAACGTGTCCAGTCACCCAATTCAATCCAAGGAGAAGAACTCCATCCCTCGTCCGAGGTCAAATCGTAGCGAAAAGAGAGCCAACGCATCCAAGTACCTTCCTTATAAAGAAAACTGTAGCAGGCATTTACACCAGCTGTAGCATCTTCCGGCTTATTCCAATAAGTATCGTTGGTCACTTCATTGGGATTATCAATATCCAATAAACTAGAACTGCATCCAGTGCACAATGTCAAGGCACCTGCGAGCATTAATCCATTATATATCTTTTTCATAATTTACAAACTGATTTATAAGTTAAAAGGTCAAATCCAATCCAAACATCACCGAACGGGTATTGGGATAAGCAAAGCTGTCCGTACCACTGTTCCAAACGGAATTCGCACCCTTGAAGTCAGGATCCAGACCGGAATATCCGGTAATAGTAATCAAGTTGCTACCGGTAGCAAACAGACGGAGTTTCTCAACGCCCAAGTTGGTCAGCCACTTCTGCTTGAAATTATAACCGATAGAGATATTCTTCATACGGAAGTAAGAACCATTCTCCAGGAAACGGTCGGCATCACGCGAGTTGCGGAAGTCACCGTAAATGATACGTGGGGTATTGGAGTTAGGATTCACCTGATAAGGCTCTTCGCCCTTCTCAAAGCGGATATAGTTGGAGTTGTCTGCAAACAGACGTCCTTGCCAACGGGATACGTTGTATATCTTATTGCCAAATTGACCGTTCCACATCATACTGAAATCGAAGTTCTTCCACTCTGCATTCAATACCAACGACATTTGCATCTTGGCCCATGGACTACCACAATAATCACGGTCAATATCAGTAATTTGACCGTCATCATTTAAATCAAGATACTTAACGTCTCCCAATTGCGGACGTTTCCCTTCAATCATGATCGGTGTACCGGCAGGTACTTTATCTTCATTAGGTCCCGGTACATGGTTACCTTTCGTCACATAATTGTCTATTTCCTCTTGTGTCCGGAAGATGCCGTCTGTTTTTCTCAGATAGAATTCGGCCAACGACCTTCCCGGCTCTGTTCTGGCTTGACCGGAATCAATAAAGTTTCTTTCCGACCCATCCCGTCCCAAGCTCAGAACTTCGTTATCCATCGTAGTCACATTCAGTAAAGCGCTGTACTTAAAGCCTGAAATCTGGTCTTTCCAACCAAATGTAAACTCGAAGCCCTTGTTGCGCAAGCTGGCAGCATTTTTCCACGGAGAGCCTCCTTGATTACCGGTAGAAATGGCAATCGGAGTCTCAGCCAATACGTCACTGGTTTTTGAATTATAATATTCCGCACTGACAGTCAGGCGTTGGTTCAGGAAACTGGCATCAAAACCTACATTCACCGTTTCTTTTGTTTCCCAAACAAGACCTGCATTCACCAGTTTCACCTGAGTAGAACCCGGAACAATAGCACCACCGAATACAGTTACAATACTCTGGTTGATAGTTCCGATATAATCCCAATCACCAATGGAAGAGTTACCAAGACGACCCCAGTTACCTCTAATTTTCAAGTCATTAATCCAAGGCACATCAAAGAATTCCTCCTTTGAAATTCTCCAGGCACCGGAGAATGAGGGGAAATTGCCCCAGCGGTTTTCCTTAGCCAAGCGAGAAGTACCGTCACGACGGAAAGTGGCAGTCAGATAGTATTTATCATCATAAACGTAGTTTGCACGTCCCAAATAAGAAATCATCGCATTCTCGCTGATGCTGTTTGAATTCTGCTGATTGCTCTGTCCTGCATTCAAAACTGTAAAGTAATCGCCGTTACCCGTCATCGGAAAGTTCAGACGGGAAGCCCACAAACCTTCCCACTCATGGTGCTGGTAAGTAGTACCGACCACGGCATCCACATGATGCTTACCAAAATCCTTATTGAAGTTCAACGTGTGCTCAATCAACATGTTGTAGGTGTTGTCACGTGCCTTCTGGCTTTCCGGATCACGGTGTTCCTGATTCTGAGTCCAGTTACCTTCTCCACGGAACCATGAGTTCTCATAGAAATAAAGGTCAATACCACCATTGAATTTATAAGAAAGGAATTCGAAAGGCTTGAATTCCAACCATAAAGAACCATTCAAACGATTCTGGCGGAAATGACGGTATTCCAAATCTTCACGGGCAATCGGGTTCACACCAAAAGTATTGTATTTGGCAGCATCACCATAGCCATATCCACCCGGATTATTCTCATCATAGATAGGAATAGTAGGCATCATACGCAAAAAGTCATTGTAGGTATTGGTCTGGTTCGGGTCTGTGTTTGTGAGTGAATAAGCCAAGTTTTCACCAAAAGAGAACCAGCCCTTTTTACCTTGTGTATTGACACGGAAGCTATAACGGTCGAAAGTATTTCCATAAGAAACGCCGTCATTGTTATAGTAGCCGGCTGATACAAAATAACTACCGGAGTCACCGCCACCGGAGAGTGATACGTTGTAGTCCTGCACCAATGCGGTCTTCAACACTTCATCCTGCCAGTTGGTATCATACTGTGAGTGTTTCTGAGTGCTGTTTACAGTAGCAATGCCATCTTTGATAGCTTCATTATAGGCAATATCATTATACTTGATATATTCTGCCGCATTCATCAAATCAAATTTCGGGCTCCATTCCAATGTTTCCTTTACGCTTACATTCACCTTCATGGGACCTTTCGTACCCTTCTTGGTAGTAACGATAATCACACCATTGGCAGCACGCGAACCGTAGATGGCAGCAGCAGAAGCGTCCTTCAGAATCTGGATGGATTCTGCATCTGCAGGGTTGAAGTCAACTCCCGGATCTGTAATCATACCATCAATTACCCACAACGGAGAGTTATTACTCAAAGAACCGACACCGCGAATTTCAATAGAGGCATCTTCGCCCGCCCTACCGCTACTGCGTACGTTAATACCGGTTGCCAAACCCTGCATCTGGCTGACCAGTGTTCCTGCAGCGCTTTTCTTCATTTCCTTGGTATCAACAACGGCAACCGCTCCAGTCAAGTCGGACTTCTTCACGGTCTGATAACCGATGACAACCACTTCTTCCAGTGCTTTCGAATCATCTTTCATCACCACGCGCAAGGCAGTTCCCTTATAGACAACTTCCTGCGTAAGCATACCGATATAAGAGAAAACGAGTGTACTTCCTTTTTTTCCACTCACTGAGAAATTACCGTCAATATCGGTAATGGCACCCGTGGTAGTACCCTTCACCAATACATTCACGCCCACCAAAGGCTCACTATTTGCATCCGTCACCGTTCCCGTTATGGTCACATCTTGTGAATAAGCGGTAGCTGCAAACACAACAAAGAATAAGAATAAGATTTTCTTGATCATTTTTTATAGAATTAGATTTTAAAACTATGCGGAAACTAACGCCCGCTTTTTAAATACACCGCAGAAAGTGATTAGTCACTTCTGCCAATCATAGAACATTGATTAGGATTTGTTACGTCATAGGCATAGGGGTCATAGTATTATAAATTGTTGGCTTTCGGATGCAAATATATCCGCATAAAGCTAAAATTAATGCAAATATCGCTTCAATCTATGCAATTATAAATCCAAAAAATGCCCCTGAGAGACACCTCAGGGGCATTTGATTGGATTGTTATATTTAGCAAGCATTCCATGCTATCATTTCACGAAGTCTTTGGGCAGAATACCAAATTGTTTTTGGAAGCACTTGGTAAAATAGGAAGGAGTATTGAAGCCGGTCATATAGCAAACCTCATTGATTTTACACTCTCCTTCCTTTAAAAGCTGCGCCGCTTTCTTCAACCGCTCCAGACGGATGTAGTCATTGGGAGTCATATCCAATATGCCCTTTATCTTCCGGTTCAGGCTCGACCGGCTCATGTTCAGCAGGCTTGCCATATCATCCAGGCAGAAATCCGGATTCTGCATATTGGCAACCACCACTTCCTTCAATGTTTTAAGGAAAGATTCATCTGCCTTTGTCATTGCCATACTGCCCGTCTGCACAAAGGGAGAATTGACAAAAGAAGCCCGTAGCTTCTCACGGTTGTTCAGCAGATTGGCCACACAAACTTTCAGATATTCCACGGAGAAAGGTTTCTCTATATATACGTCAGCCCCCAGCTTCATTCCCTCTATTTTGGCTTGAAGAGTCGTCTTCGCCGTAAGCAGGATAATCGGTATATGGCTATAGTCAAGCTCGGACTTCAGATGCTCGCACAGCTCCAATCCATCCATCTCGGGCATCATAATGTCTGAAATGACAAGATTTACAGTATGTTCCTTCAACACCTTCAAAGCTTCCACCCCATTCACGGCAGTCAGCACACGATATTCCGAAGAGAGCTGTTTCACAACAAATGCCTGCATTTCCAGACTGTCTTCCACCACCAAAAGAGTATACCGGTGCTGTTCCAAGGCAGTACCTGCACCACTTTCCTCAGAGGATTCCCCGCCCGTTACCGGTTCTTTATGCTCCATAGCCACCGTCTGCTCGTGCTTCAGCGGAAGTGACAGCAGGAAACAGTTGTTCTCCATCGAATCTTCCATGCACAACGTACCCTCATGGAGTTCGGCCAATGAACGGGCAAGTGCAAGCCCGATACCGGTGCCGGGCACAGAGCGCAAGGTACCGGTTTTATACTGGATGAACGGCTTGAAAATCTCCTCGCGCATCTCTACCGGAATGACAAGGCCGTCATTGCATACGGAAAGCAGCAGCCTTTCACCTTCCGAGTACAGCCTGATGCGTATATAGGTCTCCGAATACTTTATCGCATTGGTCAGCAGATTGCTGATAATCTTGGTAAGCCCTTCCCTATCAACCGAAGCATACAAGCTTTCGGGAGTCTCTATACTCAATGCCAGCCCCCTTTCACGTGCCAAAGGCTTGAAACGCTTATACGTCTTCTGCAAGAGCTCAGACACGTCGCATTCCACAAAATTCAATTGGAAGCCTTGCGTCTCCGTCTTCCGGAAGTCCAGCAACTGGTTCACCAAATCGAGCAGCCGGTTGGTGTTCAGTTCCATGGTCTCCAAATCATCCCTGATGTCGTCCGAGACAGACTGGGAAACCAATACATTCTCGAGCGGACTCTTTATCAGTGTAAGCGGTGTACGTATCTCATGCGCCACATTCGTGAAGAAGTCTATCTTCGCAGTATACAACTCCCGCTCCTTTTCCCGCTCAAACTTGTCCATAGCCTGCTGATGCTTCTGCCGGGTCTGTTTTCTGAAATAGATGATTACAGCAGCCAGTGAGCATAACGCCAATACCGTATAACCGGCATATGCCCAGGTGGAGAGATAGAAAGGAGGACGGATATGGATGTCGAGCACACGTTCCGTAGCGTTCCACTTGCCATCGCTGTTGGAACCTTTTATACGCAACGTATAGCTTCCATAAGGAAGGTTTGAATAGTTGATGATGGAATTCCGTCCTACCGTATACCAGTCGCGGTCAAAACCTTCCAACTTATATTCAAGACTGTTCATTTCGGGTGCTTGATAACTTAAAGCCGCAACCTGGAAAGAAAAGGAGTTCTGGTCGGCATCCAGTTCTATTTCATCCGCATAGGTGATGCTCTTCTCCAAAGGAGAATCCGGACTGTCCACCGAAAGCCGTTTATTGAACAGAAAGAAGTCTGTAATCACCACGGGAGGGAGGAAAGTGTTCTCCACAAAGGTTTCCGGGTCAAAGGCTATGAATCCGTTGATGCTTCCTAAATAGATGCGTCCTTTCTTGTCGATGTAGCCGGACTGGAAATTAAACTGGTTGCTCAGCAGCCCGTTGGCCGTGGTATAGACATGCTTGCTCTCCGTATCGGGATTGAAGCAGACCAGACCATGATTGGAAGTAATCCACAAGTTGCCCCGCTTGTCCTCGACCATCTTGTAGATGGTATTGCTCGGAAATCCTTTCGACATGTCATAACGGGTAAAATTGTCCGTTTCCGGATTGTAGCGGCAGAAGCCCTCACCCAGCGTCATGAACCACAGACGCTTCCTGCTGTCTTCGTAGATACTGATTACCTTATTGTAGGGAAGAGAGGTCGAATCATTCTCATTAGACAGATAATTCCTCCACTGCTGGCTTCTTACATTGTAGCAGAACACTCCATTAGAAAAAGTAGCAAACCACAGATTTCCGTTGAAGTCCTCCAGAATGTTATAAGTAAACATATTCTTCAGCTGAGGAATCCGGGTAAAGTCATCTGTAGAGCGATTGTACTTCAACAGACCGGACGTGGTGCCTATCCACACGTCTCCCGTAGTGGTCCTGCAAATGGTAAAGGCGTCATTGGCGACCATGGAATTCTCACTCTCACCCTTGGCATAATGTTTCACCTGCCTGGTCCGAAGATTCACCCGGTTCAGACCACCGGAGAACGTACCTACCCACAAATCATCCCCGTCCAGGCAAAGGCCGTGGACATTCTGATAAATGGCCGGATGCTCAAAAGGCTCTATCTTTCCGTTTTCCGGATTGTAATTGAACAAGCCTTTGTCTTCGGTACCTATCCACAAGGTGCCATCATTACTTTCACAGATTTCCCGTACACGACGGCCGAAATGCCTGAGATTGTCTCTCGGATAGAACTTCTCGAAATAAGTCCACTGATAAGGGCAATAGTTCACTCCACCGAAATAAGACCCTATCCACATGCCGTTCTCCTTGTCGCAGCAGAGCGAATAAATGGCATTGTCCGACAATGCATACGAATCATCCTGGTCGGGAACGGTCAAATGGGTAATCTTGTCATTCGTCAGATTGTAAATATACAAGCCGGACTCTGCGCCCACCCACAGCTCGTTGTCAGATTTGAACTGCAAAGCCCTCACATAGGTGTTCAGCAGCTTCCGCGTCTTGCCGGTAGTCTGGTTTATCTCTGTCAACCCGTTCAGCGAAGCGATATACACACAATTATGGGGTCCGCTGACCTGCCAGTTGATAATATCATTCTTGAAAATCTCATTTCCTTCCGCGTCCTTGAAAGGCTGCAGAGGAGTTTCAAAGTCAGCTTTCGTATAGTAAAGATTATCCGCATACAAGGCCAGCCAACACGTATTCCCATTCAGCCAAAAGCGGGTTACATTGGGCAGTCCCGAATCGTGCAGATGGTTCAGCAGCCTCCCTTCATCCGGTTTATAGCAGAACAACCCCTGGTTTTCTACCGATATCCAGATATTATCGTCCTCGTCACTTCCAATCATGGTGACGAAATCCCTGATGATACTGCCGTTATCACTGGCCTCATCGAAAGCGGTAAAGGAATCCAGTACCGGGTCGTAAATAAAGACTCCCCCATCGGTACCAATCCAGATATTTCCCCGGCGGTCCTCGTAGAGCGCAGTTATGAAGTTCTTTCCTAAACCGGAGTTCTCTTTCTTGTAAATACGGAAAGACAATCCGTCATAACGGTTCAGACCGTCCTTGGTTCCGAACCACATAAAGCCTTTCCTATCCTGCAAAATCTGATACACGGTGTTCTGCGAAAGACCGTTCCGGATATCCATCGTTCTGAAATAGTAATGAACAGCATCCTGCGCACAGACCGGCAACGCCGCTCCCATGCACAGGCCAAGTAAAAGCTTTATAATCAACTGTCTCATAACAACACTTTTAATGTACAATTTACCATTTACAAAGTACAATTTAACTATGCAGATGACAGCGCAGCCAAATTGTACTTTGTAAATGGTAAATTGTAAATGCCCCTATTTCTTAAGTGAATTGCAGATACGTGTATTTATCTCTTTCACGCGTTTCTCATCCAGCTTTATCACCTTGCGGTCGTAAGTCATCAGACCGTTCACTTCCACCTCCACATCCGTGGTCTGTGTATAGACGGCTGCCGAGAAACCTCTTTTTATCATCTGATACAGCATATCGGCATATTTCACGTACTCATCAGTCACTTCTTTGGAAGAGTTGAACTGAACATATCCCCAATTGCGGTTCGGTTCCCAGATATGGTCTTTCAAGACAAGGCCGATGCCGCCATACTCACCCAAAACCGTGGCACGCTGTGCATCATACAGATACATTTCCGGTTGGGGATAGTTGTGGAGGTCGAGCATGTCACCGCAAGTATAATGGTTACCGCCACTTGCCGGATTCACCAGGCGGGTCGGGTCATACTGTTTCGTCCATTCGGCTATCTCTACCGTCTTGAACTGCCCCCAGGCTTCGTTGAACGGTACCCATGTACCGATACACGGATAAGAGTAGAGACAATCCATTATTTCCTTCCATTCCTTGTGATAATAGGCTTCGGATTCGGTGGAGCGTTTCAGTTCTGTTCCGTCGAAATAGCGGCGGTTCTGCCATTCCGGATTACGGTCACCGCTCGGCATATCCTGCCATACGATGATACCCAAACGGTCACAATGTGTGTACCAACGTGCCGGTTCCACCTTGATATGCTTGCGAATCATATTGAAACCGAAATCTTTCGTCTTCTGTACATCATACAGCAAAGCCTCGTCTGTGGGAGCTGTATACAGTCCGTCGGGCCACCAACCCTGGTCCAGCGGTCCAAACTGGAACAAAGCCTCGTTATTTAGTTCCAGGCGTACGATGCCATCCGCGTCACGACGGGTGGAGTACTTACGCATGGCAGCATAGCTGTCCACCTTATCCACTACCTTGCCTCCGCTTTTCAGAGTCACTTTCAGCGTATAGAGGAAGGGGGAATCCGGACTCCACAACTTGGCATTCCGGGGCATGGACACCTCCACCGGCTCTGCATTGATACTTTTGCCGGTGGCTACCAGTTGATTGCCGTCATACACATTCACTTCCACAAAGTCGGAAGGACATGCACTATTCAATTCAGCCTTCACTGTCAACAGATTACGGTCAATATCGGGAGTGATACGGAGGTTCTTGATATGTTTTCCGGCAACCGGCTCCATCCATACCGTCTGCCAGATACCGCTTACGGGAGTGTACCAGATACCTTCCGGATTGCTGACCTGCTTTCCACGGGGTTGAGGCCCTTTATCCGTTGGGTCCCAAACTTTTACGACCAACTGATTATTGCCTTTGCCAGAAAGGGCGGCAGTAATATCGAAGGAGAACGGAGTAAATCCACCCGTATGGCTGCCTACTTTCACATCATTCACCCATACATCCGTTTTCCAGTCGACAGCACCAAAGTGCAACAGCACTTGTTTTCCCTTCCAGGCAGAAGGAATTTCAAAACTGCGCTGGTAGACCAGTTCCTGGTTTTCATTGATTCTTTTTCCAACTCCGGACAAGGAGGATTCGATGGCAAAAGGAACAAGTATCTGCCCTTCGAACTCTGCCGGAAGATGCTCACCTTTATTTATAACGGCATAATTCCACAGTCCGTTCAAGTTCTTCCAGTCACTCCGTTCCATGATGGGACGAGGATATTCGGGCAACACATTCGCGGGATTGATCTGGGATGCCCAGTCCGTTTTGATTTTATCACCTGCCGGCTTCCATTGCGCCGAGCCTCCGATTGCAAACAACGTCAAGAATGACGATATGAGGAAAAATCTTCTCATAGTATTATAACTTTTTATTGGTTTCTACGAAAGCAAAGATAAGCCGATTCAGAAAAAAAGAATAGAAATTTCGAACCAATAAATAGTATTTTTGTGGAATATCAAGGTATTACCGTCTCATTTTATCAAAGAAATTCATCAAAGGCACCTTTTTCCGCTTTTCTTGCCACGCCTATGACAAGGTTTTGCCTTCCCATTGGCAAGACTTTGCCACCGCGTTGGCAAAACTTTGCCATAGGCGTGGCAAAAGTTTGCCAAGGCAGTGACAACTTGTTGGCAAAATACCTCCCTGATATACAAGGAGTAGCAAACAATAGACAGCAGGGAACGACTAATATCCCGGATTCTGCTGGTTCTCCAATGCCGGATTGGCATTTATCTCATCCTGCGAAATAGGAAGCACAATCTTCTCGAAAGTACGGTCGATTGTTTTTCCACGGTGACTCACCGGAATATCTTGAAAATCGTCGTTGAATTCGATGGTTCTGCCCATACGCATCATGTCGAAGAAGCGTTGTCCTTCACCAAAAAGCTCCTTGCTGCGCTCGTCCAGAATCATATCATCGGTAATGGTAGCGGCAGTGGCCGGTGCCAGTCCGGGAGAACGCCTGCGGATTTCATTCAGGTAACCGGCGGCGGCATCTGCGCCTGCTTCCTGCTTCGTGGAGTGCAAGGCTGCTTCGGCGGCAATCAGATATATCTCGGAAAGACGGATTATCTTGATATTGACGGCTGTATTGGTTGCCTTGCCGTCACCTGCCAGAGTGGTACTGCCCATATACTTGTAGCAGGCTCCCTTGCGTTCAATCTCATTGTCCACCCAGTATTCATCGTTGTCCATGATTCCCCAACGCACATCCGTCTCGTCTTCACCCAGACGGTTCAAGAAATAATCGCTGGCAAGATACCAGCCCATGGCATTCTTCAACTGTCCGTAGCGCATCAGGTAAAAGCCCAAAGAAGAAGTTCCCAGGTCTGATTCCTCAGTGGTGATGCCCAGCTCAAAGATGGACTCGGAACCAAACTGCTTGCTCCAGGAAGCCGTCCAATCGGCAGGCTCATACAGTTTGTACACACCGCTTTCTATAATCTCCCGGGCAGCGTTCAAAGCACCGTCATAATCTTCCATATAGAGTTTCACACGCGCTTGCAGGGCTATGTTGGTGTAATAGTCCGCATATCCGCTCTGCTTTGTCTTCTTCTTGGCAAGCAGGGCCGCCCCGTCCGACAAGTCCTGCAGAATCTGGCGATAGTTCTCCTCCACAGTAGCACGGGTGGGCTGGGCGTTCACCGTAAGCGGCTCGGTTACATTGGGAACTCCATAAGAGGTCTTGTTGTAATTGTAAGGAAGCCCGTAGAGACGGACCAAATCGAAATAGAACAGCGCCCTCAGAGTCAACGCCTGCCCTTTGGCTTCGGAAAAGTCTTCCATACTGCCCGATTCTTCCAGCTTCTCAATGTTGCTCAACAAGGTGTTGACCTGCAGAATGCAGTAATATCCACGGCTCCAGAAACCGGAATAAGTATTGCTGTTGGAAGTGTGGTTGAACGTATAGAATGCATCCAGTCCGCGTCCGGCAGCAAAAATCGTGAGGTCACCGCCCTTGGCATCACCGTACATAAAAAGGTTTCTGCCGTAATAGGACGATGAGGTCATCGCACTCATCACACCGTTGATAACCACCTGAGCATCGGCTACCGTACCGACAGCACCTTCTGCATTTCCGGAGTTGGTGGGCTGCATATCCAGAAAATCGTCACACGAAGTGAATGTAAAGGCACCAAGTATCACAAGTGCCAATAAATGATATATCTTTTTCATTGTTAGTTCCTCCAGTTCATTAAAATTTCAATTCAACGCCAACGACAAATGTTTTTCCGATAGGGGTTTCCCAACCACGTGTGCCGTATTCGCTCACTTCGGGGTCTGCCTCCTTGTATTTGGCTATTGTCCAAAGGTTGCTGGCAGTGAAGAAAAGGCGGGCATTCTCGATGAAAGCCTTGCGGGTCATGGCTTTGGGCAGCGTATAGGCCAATGAGAGATTCTTCAAGCGCAGATAACTGGCATTGAACAAGTGGCGGCTGCTGTATTGTTGCGGGTCATCGAGGTCTACACCTTCGATACGGGGCTCTGTACCGTTCGTATGGTCTGGCGTCCAAAGGTTGTTGTAGTAGCTTTTAGCACGGATACGCTCCCAATAATAACCGTCGTCGGCCACATCCATGTAGGCTCCATCATACAAGTCTCCTCCTATCTTATAGGTAAAGCCCAACGAAAGGGCTATGCCTTTGTAGGAGACCGAGGTATTGATGCCCCCATACACTTTGGGAACGGCATTACCGATGATGGTGTAGTTGGCATTGTTATAGTCATAAGTAGCTCCGCGTCCGTTATACTCAAAATCTCCGGCCTTGCCATTCTTGGGGTCATTTACATAGTAGACGTTCTTGCCGTTGGTCTTGTCCACACCTGCCCATTCGTATCCATAGAAAGCCAGCGTGGACTGACCTTCCCGGTATACATATTGCGCACGGCTGTCGCTACTGGTGGGGTCGTACCAGATAATGTCCGCACCGCCATACAACTCTTTCACCTCAGAACGGAGAAAGGTTGCGTTGACACCGGCACTCCATAACCATCCTTTACTATCAATGATGTCACCACTCAACTCCACCTCTACCCCATGGTTGTTGATGCATCCTACGTTCCGCAACGTAGAGGAAAATCCCGTAACCATCGAAATGGGAACATCCTGGAGCAGGTTCTTCGAATCACGGTTGAAGTATTCCACCGTACCGCGCAGACGCTGGCCGAAGAAGCCGAAGTCGATACCCACATTCGTGTTGTAGCTCGTCTCCCAAGACAGCTTGTCATTGGTGACGGTAGTGATTGTACCGCCCGGGTTACCCATGTACTTACTGGTATAGCTCATCAAGCTCATATAGCCGTAATTGTCCGAAGGCAGCGTACCGTTAATACCATAAGAGGCACGTATACGCAGGTTGCTCAGGAAAGAATATTTGCTCATAAAACCCTCGCGCATGATGTTCCACGCTCCTGCCACTGACCAGAAGTTTCCCCAACGTTCCTGCTTGCTGAGCCGGGAAGAACCGTCGCGGCGGTAAGAACCGGAAATGAAGTAGCGTTCATCGTAATTATAATCCAACTTGGAGAGCACGGACACCATCGAGTTTCCCCAGGAATATCCGGCAGAAGTCTGCGTTCCGGCAGTAGAAACTGTATGAATGGTGCTGACCGCAAGATTGCTTCCTGTGGCACGCACATAGTCTGTCTTGTTCTTCTCCGCTTCGAAACCCACCATGGTGCCAACTGTGTGTTTGTCGAAGGTGCCGGTATAATTGGCGGTAGTGGAGGTAACCATCTTCTCGTATGTAGTACGGTATTCGTTGACATTCCCATTGTCTGCCGAGCCTTTATAGTGATTGGCACTGTAATAGATATGGTCTTTTACAGTAGTATTGTCGTAAGAGTAGATAGAACGAAGGTCCAGGCCCGGCATCAGATGCAGGGTGAGCGTCTCCGCAGCTATGATTTTGGTACTGGTAGAACCGTTCTCCCACTCTTTGTCATAATAAAGCCCATTGTAGGCGTAGCTACCGTAACGTTCGGTCCAGAGCTCGCCGGTCTTGTAATCAGTGGGCCAGTAGAGTCCCCACAGCAAGTTACGGGTCTGCATGAAGTAATTGCTGCCCGTGTTGCGTGTATCATTATAACCGCTTTTCTTGGTACGCGCCAGGCTGGCATTGGTGGTCAGTTCAAGGAATTTCCTCACCTTCTGGGTGAGGTTCAGGCGACCGGAAACACGGTCGAAGCTGTTCATCTTCAAACGTCCTTCGTCCTGGGTATAGGAAAGGGAAGTGTAATAGTTGGTATTCTGCGTAGCACCACTGACGGACATATCGTAGGTCTGGTAAATGGCGGTACGGAAATATGCCTTGTCCCAATCGTAGTATTTGCCTCCACGCCCGGAGTTGTCGTACTCAAGGATATTGACGTTCTCGTAAGCTCCCGTACCATTTGTGGTAAATTGGTAGCCATGTTTGTTGAAACGGCTGTTCAACTGGCCTATGGCATAGGCTGCCGCCTTTTCGTCCGTTTCGCCCTTACCGCTTGTACGGGCATCGTGAAATACGGTGTAGAGCATATTCACATTCTCCTGTACGCTGGCCGTTTCATAGTTGTCCGTTGCCCAGCAGGGCGTGAAGCCCACTTCGGCTTTCAGCGTCACCACCGGCTTGCCAATCTGTCCTTTTTTGGTAGTAATCAGAATGACGCCGTTTGCCGCACGCGACCCATAAAGCGAGCTGGCCGCCGCATCTTTCAATACAGAAATAGATTCGATGTCTTCCGGGTTCAACGTATTCATGATGTTGTTGGTAGAATAGAGCTCACCGCTCATCTGCCCCGTATTGCCCGAAGAGACCGGAACACCGTCCACTACATACAACGGTTCATTCCCGGCATTCATAGAACCTATGCCACGGATGCGGATGGCCGGTGCGGAACCCGCCTGGCCGGAATTATTCGTCAGTTGCAAGCCCGCCACTTTACCGTTCAACGCGTTTTCAAAGCTGGTCGTCGGAATGTCTTTCAGCGCATCCGCTTTCACTAAAGAAGCCGAACCTGCATAGCTGCTCTTTTTGGCCGTGCCGTAAGCCACTACCATCACTTCATCCAGCAATTCCGAATCCGATTTCAACACCACCTTCATAGCAGGCTTTATGGTAGCTTCCACTTTCTGCATACCTACAAAAGAGACAATCACTGTCTTTGCCGTACTCGGCACATTCAAGATTGTAAAGTTACCTTCGATATCGGTCACTGCCCCCAGTGTTGTACCTTTCACCAATACCGATGCCCCAATAATCGGCTCATTGTTGTCCTCGGCAAATACTGTTCCCGAGACCGTAGACGTCTGAGCCATCACTCCCGCCCCCATAACCAGGCAGACAATGATTAACAAGAAGAATTTCTTTCTCATGCTTCTCTTCCTTAAAATTAGTCAATCAAAACACTTTTTAATATCCAAACGCTGCAAAGGTATGTATCTTTTTCAAAAAGAAAAGCAATAGTATTCAAAAAGCTTCATTTTGATTGTATTTTAAGCCAAATACAAGCAATATGTCTATAGCCTAAGCATTCCAAGCAATAAGTATGATGCTGGATACGGAAATATAAGCAATGCCAAAGAAGATATATCCGGATTTTAAGATATGACACGTCCCGGCATACAACTTTTTTCGTAACTTTGCACAGTTTTAAAATACACTGAACGAATGGAGTTTAAGTATGACGTTATTGTAATCGGCGCCGGACACGCAGGATGCGAAGCCGCTGCCGCTGCTGCAAACCTGGGTTCGAAGACTTGTCTTATCACAATGGATATGAACAAAATCGGACAGATGAGTTGTAACCCGGCAGTGGGAGGCATCGCCAAAGGACAGATAGTACGCGAAATAGACGCCTTGGGAGGATATATGGGATTGGTGACAGACCAGACAGCCATACAGTTCCGTATACTGAACCGTTCCAAAGGTCCCGCTATGTGGAGCCCGCGCGCACAGTGCGACCGCAACAAATTTATCTGGGCATGGAGAGAAATTCTGGAAAATATCCCCAACCTGCATATCTGGCAGGATACCGTGCAGGAAATCCTCGTTGAAAACGGTGAAATTACGGGAGTAGTAACACTATGGGGAGTAACGTTCCATGCCAAATGTGTAGTACTCACCGCAGGAACTTTCCTCAACGGACTGATGCACGTGGGACGTACCATGCTTCCAGGCGGACGTATGGCAGAACCTGCATCCTACCAATTAACCGAATCCATCGCAAAGCATGGCATCACCTTTGGACGCATGAAGACGGGAACCCCCGTACGCATAGATGGACGCAGCGTGCATTATGAGGATATGGAAATCCAAGACGGAGAATGTGACTTCCACAAGTTCTCGTTCATGGACACTCATGTACGCCATTTGAAACAGCTCCCTTGCTGGACCTGCTTCACCAACGAAGAAGCACACCGCATCCTGCAGGAAGGTCTGCCGGATTCTCCCCTTTTCAACGGACAAATCCAAAGTATCGGCCCACGTTATTGCCCCAGTATAGAAACCAAGATTGTGACTTTCCCCGACAAACCGCAGCACCAGCTTTTCCTGGAGCCCGAAGGGGAAACAACCCAAGAGCTCTACTTGAATGGATTCTCTTCTTCATTGCCCATGGACATCCAGATTGCAGCATTGAAAAAGATACCGGCATTCAGAGATTTGGTCATCTACCGCCCGGGCTATGCCATCGAATACGACTTCTTTGACCCCACCCAACTGAAACATACGCTGGAAACGAAGAATATAAAGAATCTGTTCTTTGCCGGACAAGTAAACGGAACAACCGGTTACGAGGAAGCAGCTGGACAAGGAATCATGGCAGGTATCAACGCCCACATCAATTGCCACGGTGGAGAACCGTTCACCCTTGCAAGGGATGAAGCATATATCGGCGTTTTAATCGATGACTTGGTAACAAAAGGTGTGGACGAGCCTTACCGTATGTTTACTTCCCGTGCCGAATATCGCATCCTGCTCCGTATGGATGATGCGGACATGCGACTCACGGAAAAAGCCTGGAAGCTGGGACTCGCCAAGGAAGAGCGGTACAAGCTGCTGACAGAAAAACGTGAAGCCGTGAACTGGATTATAGACTTCGCGCGGAATTACTCGATGAAACCGGCATTAATCAATCCGGTATTGGAGCAGCTCGGCACAACTCCACTGCGCCAAGGATGCAAATTGATAGATTTGATAAACCGTCCGCAGATAACGATTGAGAACATTGCCGAACACGTCAGTGCCTTTAAACGAGAACTGGATAAAATATCCGATAGAAAGGAAGAAATTGTAGAAGCTGCAGAAATACTCATCAAGTACGAGGGATACATCGGGCGCGAACGGATTATTGCGGATAAGTTGGCAAGATTGGAAAGCATCAAGATAAAAGGTAAGTTTGACTATAATTCCATTCAATCCCTTTCTACCGAAGCTAGACAGAAGCTGATGAAGATAGATCCGGAAACAATAGCCCAAGCGAGTCGGATTCCGGGAGTATCTCCAAGCGACATCAACGTGCTACTGGTACTTTGCGGACGATAGAGCGCAAAGTTCCACGTGAAACAAAGAATTCAATAAACGTATTAAATAAACTGATTATGAGCAAAGAAACTCTTACCAAAAGCATCCGGGAAATACCCGACTTCCCCATTCCGGGAATTCTATTCTACGATGTAACTACCTTGTTCAAGGAGCCTACCGCCTTGCAGGAACTCTCGGACACACTATACGAGATGTATAAAGACAAAGGCATCACCAAAGTAGTGGGTATAGAATCAAGAGGATTCATTATGGGCCCCATTCTCGCCACCAGACTGGGGGCAGGCTTCGTACCTATCCGCAAGCCGGGAAAGCTTCCTGCAGAAACCATTGAAGAAAGCTATGATAAAGAATATGGCAAAGACACCGTGCAGATGCACAAGGATGCCATCAATGAAGACGATGTAGTATTGCTACACGACGACTTGCTGGCAACCGGTGGAACAATGGAAGCCGCCTGCAAACTGGTGAAACAGATGAACCCCAAGAAAGTGTATGTAAACTTCATCATCGAGCTGAAAGAGCTTCATGGCAAGGATGTGTTTGGAGATGATGTGGAAGTGGAGGCTGTGCTGTCGCTTTAGCCATTTCATATTTCACCACAGATTACACAGATTAACACAGATTATTTATCCACCACAAAACACAGTTTTATCAAAGAGAAATCTGCGTTAATCTGTGTAATCTGTGGTGAAACGTCGGTATTATGGAAGAACTCAGAACTAACGACTACCTCAAAGGGATTGTATCCAACCTTCCCGAAAGTCCCGGTATTTACCAATATCTGAATACCGAAGGGACTATTATATATGTAGGAAAGGCAAAGAATCTGAAGCGAAGAGTGTCTTCCTACTTCAACCGGGAGCACGAACCGGGAAAGACGAGGGTGCTGGTCAGCAAGATTGCAGATATCCGATATATCGTGGTGAATACGGAAGAAGACGCGCTATTGCTGGAAAACAATCTTATCAAGAAATACAAGCCTCGCTACAACGTACTGTTGAAAGACGACAAGACGTATCCCAGCATCTGCGTGCAGAACGAATACTTTCCACGTGTATTCAGAACCCGGAAGATAATCCGTAACGGTTCCTCCTATTATGGCCCTTACAGCCATATACCTTCCATGTACGCATTACTCGACCTCATCAAGCATCTGTACCCTTTGCGTACATGCCACCTGAACCTCTCTCCGGAAAACATACGTGCCGGAAAGTTCAATGTTTGCCTGGAATACCACATCAAGAACTGTGCAGGACCTTGCATCGGGAAGCAAAGCCAGGAAGAGTATCTGAAAAACATCGCTGAAATCAAGGAAATACTCAAAGGGAATACCCAGGAGATAGAACGGATGCTCTTCCAGCAAATGCAGGAACTGGCAGCCGAAATGAAGTTTGAAGAAGCACAGAAGATAAAGAAGAAATACCTGCTGCTGGAAAACTACCGGGCGAAATCGGAAGTGGTAAGCAACGTGCTGCACAATATCGACGTGTTCTCCATCGAGGAAGACAGCGATGAAAAGTCCGCTTTTGTCAACTACCTGCACATTACGAACGGTGCCATCAACCAGGCTTTCACCTTTGAATACAAGAAACGATTGAATGAGAGCAAAGAAGAACTGCTCTCTCTCGGCATCATCGAAATGCGGGAAAGATACAAGAGCCTTTCTCGTGAAATCATCGTGCCTTTTGAGCTGGATATGGAGCTGAAAGATGTCGTCTTTACCATCCCGCAACGGGGAGACAAAAAGAAACTGCTGGAACTCTCCATCCTCAATGTGAAGCAGTACAAAGCCGACCGCCTGAAGCAAGCCGAAAAGCTGAATCCGGAGCAACGGACCGTGCGCCTGCTGAAAGAGATACAGCAAGAGCTGCACCTGGACCGCCTGCCCATGCAGATAGAATGTTTCGACAACTCCAACATCCAGGGTTCCGACCCCGTGGCCGGGTGCGTGGTCTTCGTCAAGGGGAAACCTTCCAAGAAGGATTACCGCAAGTACAATATCAAGACCGTAGAGGGACCGGATGACTATGCCTCCATGAAAGAGGTCGTAAAACGGCGCTATCAGCGCGCTATAGAAGAGAAAGCACCCCTGCCCGACCTTCTTATCACCGACGGTGGAAAAGGGCAAATGAGCGCCGTAAAAGAGGTGATAGACGAGCTTGGCCTGAACATCCCCATCGCCGGACTTGCCAAAGATGGCAAACATCGCACTTCCGAGCTATTGTATGGCTACCCTCCCCAGACCATCGGATTGAAACAGAACACCCCCCTCTTCCGACTGCTGACGCAGATTCAAGATGAAGTGCACCGCTTCGCCATTACCTTCCACCGCGACAAGCGCAGCAAACGGCAGATTGCCTCCGCACTGGACGAGATAAAAGGTATCGGTGAAAAGACAAAAAGCACGTTGCTCAAGGAGTTCAAAAGCGTGAAGCGTATCCGCGAAGCATCTGCCGAGGAGCTTGCCGCCGTGGTGGGAGAAGCGAAAGCCAAAATCATCCAGACCTATTTCTCAGAGAAATAATGACTGATAAATCAGCCTGCAGAGCCATGCACACAACGAATTAATTCGTAACTTTGTCCCCTCAAAAAGACAAGAACAACATGAGAGTAGTGATACAACGTGCCGGACACGCTTCCGTCACCATCAACGGAACCTGCAAAGCCTCCATTGGAAAGGGCCTCATGATACTCGTAGGCATCGAAGAATCCGATGGAAAAGAAGATATTGACTGGCTTTGCAAGAAGATAGTCAACCTGCGCATTTTCGATGACGAAAACGGCGTAATGAACAAATCCATTCTTGAAGCAGACGGCGAGATACTGGTTATCAGCCAGTTCACCCTCCACGCCTCCACCAAGAAAGGCAACCGTCCCTCCTACATACGGGCAGCACGGCCGGAAATATCCGTCCCACTGTACGAACAATTCTGCCGGGAACTGAGTTTAGCATTAGGTAAAGAAATAGGTACCGGCGAATTTGGTGCCGATATGAAAGTAGAACTGATGAACGATGGTCCCGTGACCATCTGTATAGATACAAAAAACAAGGAATAATGACGTTAGAAGAAGCACAGAAACAAGTGGATTCCTGGATAAAGGAATACGGAGTGCGCTATTTCAGCGAACTCACCAATATGGCGATACTGACCGAAGAAGTGGGCGAACTCGCCCGCGTCATGGCACGCAAGTATGGCGACCAATCCTTCAAGAAAGGAGAAAAAGACAATCTCGACGATGAGATGGCAGATGTTCTTTGGGTACTTCTCTGCCTTGCGAACCAGACCGGAGTGAACCTGACAGACGCCTTCTGCCGCAACTTCGAGAAGAAAACCAGACGTGACCAGACAAGACATATCAATAACCCTAAATTGAAAGACCATGGAGAAGAATGAGCCTACCCAGAGTAAGTATGACGCCGCCCTGGCAAAGTACAACACCCAACTGGATGATGCGGAAATAGCTGCACAAGCTGCCAGAATCATTGCAGAGAAGGTACCGGCAAACAATACACCGGAGGTAAAGAAATTCCTGTTCAACTGCATCGACCTTACCACCCTGAAGAGTGAAGAC
>ERZ1504931.288-NODE-288-length-17982-cov-4.503040_pt1 | contig 17982 bp, 12 predicted proteins | sample MGYA00574602_ERZ1504931 | MGnify/ENA primary metagenome ERZ1504931 (study PRJEB39906, sample SAMEA3182102) | gut metagenome | biome: human; feature: gut; material: Stool; isolation source: human stools | place: Canada | collected 2013-02-18 ...
ACAAAAATAATAAAAATTTCCAAATATCAAACGAATATGCCGGATATAATGGCCGCACGACCATGCGACCAGCCACCTGAACCCCTCCAACGACAGGAGCAGGGGACGGCGCCGAGCTCTCCGGGAACGATGACGCCTGACTGTCCCGCACCCGAAGGTGACGCGAGGCACAGTCAGACGACTCTTCCGCGCCTTCCCGTTGCCCAAGGGCGCAGGGCATAATGACGTATGGATGAAGGAAACCCTTCGGCGACGAAAACCACACTTATCGTCGCCCAAGAGTGCAGCACGGCTCTCTTGAGCGACACTTTCGTACATCTTCGTTGCCCAAGGGTGCAGCACGGCTCTCTTGGGCAACACTTTCGCACTTTTTCGTCGCCCAAGGGTACAGCACGGCACGCTTGGGCGACACTTTCGTACATCTTCGTCGCCCGAGGGTGCAGCACGGCTCTCTTGGGCAACACTTTCGCACTTTTTCATCGCCCGAGGGTGCAGCGCGGCACGCTTGGGCAACACTTTCGTACATCTTCGTCGCCCGAGGGTGCAGCACGGCACGCTTGAGCGACACTTTCGTACATCTTCGTCGCCCGAGGGTGCAGCACGGCGCGCTTGAGCGACACCTCCGCGCGTTTCCGCCGCCCGAAGGTACTGGGCAAAAGACGTAAGGTTGAATCTGACAAAAAAAGAAGAAGTCTCCCAAAAACGAGGGAGACTTCAGTAGGGTGCCCAAAGCCGGGCTCGAACCGGCACGTCTTTAAGGGACATTGGATTTTGAGTCCAACGCGTCTACCAATTCCGCCATTCGGGCATATTCATGTAGACTTTCCTTTGGATGGAAACTTCGCACTTCCGCTGCACTTCCGCTTCAAAGGTCTGCAAAGTTACTGAATTTCCTCCGATATTCCAAAACATTCAACAATAGCTTATGCGAAAAAAACGTGAACTTCCTCTTGTCCGGCAAAAAGGACTTATACCGGATAAACACCGCTGTCGATGCATCTTATCCGGTGGAAAGCCGTTTGGCCGGACAAACCGCCGGACAAACCGTTGATGTGACTTGTCCGGCGATATGCTTGCTTGCCGGACATTTTACGGCACAGAAGGAACGGTCTTCCTGATCAGATAGACAAAAGGTGTCTGCGCTCTGATTCTCCGCGCATCATTTTTTCGGGAAAATCTATTCGGCTTATGAGGAAAACTGATTATCTTTGTACGATTTAAGCCGGCAGCCACCAAGGTTTGTAGTTTCTGGCACGGGATCCGCGACCGTCCGACTTGCGGAGAATGACATAGAGCTTTGGTCCGGGAACGGACAACGAAACATATCATATTAACGAAACTTTAAGCTCAAAGAGATGAGACACTTTTCTTTACCAAAGGACGGTGGACTGATCGAGGAGAACCTGCCTAAGGGCATTCTCCACTCCTTCGAGAAGATCAACACCGAGATTTTTGACGACGCTGCAATCGCCATCAAGGATCACGAGAAAGCGGCGCTTCCGCGTCCTTTCAAACTCGGTCTTACCACAGGCAGGACCCCGATTTCCCTCTACAGCAATCTCACCAGACAATTCAAGGAAGGCAAAGTCTCCTTCGCCAATGTCGAGGTGTTCTCGATCGACGAGTACTACCCTTGCGGCAGCGACTCCATCCAAAGCCGTAACCACAGACTCCACGACGAGTTTCTTGACCAGGTCGATGTCAGGAAGGAGAACATTCATATTCCTGACGGATCTGTCTCCAAGGAGGAGATTTCCGACTACTGCGCCGAGTTCGACAGAATCGCCAGAGGCATTGACCTGCTGGTGATCGGCGTGGGAGAAGGCGGACAGGTCGGCTTCAACGAGGCCGGCTCCACCGAGAAGAGCGTGACGCGCACCGTGCCGCTCTCCTACATCTCAAGAAAGAGACAGGCCCACAACTTCAACGGCGACATCGCCGTGACCCCTAAGGCCGCCATCACGATGGGCATCGGGACGATGATGAGCGCCCGCAGGATCATCCTTATGGCGTGGGGTGAGGACAAGGCCAAGATCGTACATAAAATCGTCGAGGAGGACATCGACTCCTCTTGCCCGGCCTCATGGCTCCAGAGCCACAACAACATCTCCTTCTTCACAGACGAGATGTCCGCCTCCCTTCTGACAAGATCGGTGGCCCCTTGGAAGGTCGGTCCTTGCGAATGGACTCCGAAACTGATCCGGAAAGCCGTGGTGTGGCTCTGCCAAAAGGTTCACAAGCCTATTCTCAAGCTCACGCAGCAGGACTATCTGGAGAACTTCCTCGGCGATCTCATCGATCTCTACGGGCCGTTTGACAAGATCAACATCGACGTGTTCAACGAGTTCCAGCACACGATTTCCGGCTGGCCGGGAGGAAAGCCGAACGCAGACGACACGACAAGGCCTGTGAAATCCACACCGTTCCCTAAGAAGGTGCTGATCTTCTCCCCTCACCCGGACGATGACGTAATCTCTATGGGAGGAACATTCATCCGACTGGTGCATCAGGGACACGACGTGCACGTGGCCTACGAGACATCCGGAGACCTTGCCGTCCACGATGACGTGGTGCTGCAGCACATGGACGCGGCATACCAGCTTGGATTCGGAGACAAGTTCGACGAGGTAAAGAAAATCATCGACTCAAAGAAGCCTGGTGAGCCTGAGCCTAAGGAGCTTCTCGCCATCAAGGCGGCCATCCGCCGCAGCGAGGCCAGAGGAGCCGACAGAAGCTTCGGGCTTAATGACAAGACCAACGTCCACTTCCTCAACCTGCCGTTCTACGAGTCCGGCGGAGTGACGAAACTGCCTCGCACACAGAAAGACCTTGACATTATCAAGGAGCTGATCGTCAGGATCCACCCTGACCAGATCTACATGGCAGGTGACCTCGCCGACCCTCACGGAACGCACAGGGTCTGCACGGAGGCCGCGCTTGAGGCCATCGAGCAGCTCAAGGAGGAGGGCAACGACTGGCTGAACGACACCACCATCTGGCTCTACAGAGGCGCCTGGATGGAGTGGGAGCTCTGGAGAGTGGACATGGCAGTTCCGATCAGCCCGGACGAGTTGATCGAGAAGCGCCACGCGATCTTCCGCCACCTTTCCCAGAAGGACATCGTGCCGTTCCCTGGCGATGACCCGAGGGAGTTCTGGCAGAGGGCCGAGGAGCGCACGCAGAACACCGCAAGGCTTTACGACGAACTCGGAATGGCTGAGTACCAGGCCATCGAGGTCTTCCTGCGGCTGAAATAACCAATCATCCATGAATATGTCACCTCACCCACGGTGACATATTCAATAAAGCAAGAAAGCAAGAGTAAAGAATATTTTTTATAAACTGCATCAATCATGAAAGTCATCATCAGAGACACTAAGAAAGAGGGTTCCCTCTGGGCGGCACATCACATCGCCGCCGCGATCAAGGCCAAGGCCGAGAAGACCGACAAGCCTTTCGTACTCGGTCTGCCGACCGGCTCAACCCCTCTGGACACCTATGCGGAGCTCGCCAGAATGTGCGCCGCCGGAGAGATCTCGTTCAAGAATGTCATCACCTTCAACATGGATGAATATGTCGGGATTCCGGAGAATCATCCTGAGAGCTATCACAGCTTTATGCACAGGAACCTTTTCGACAAGATTGACATTCCTGCCGGCAACATCCACATCCTCAACGGCAACGCCGCCGACCTCGACAAAGAGTGCGAGGACTACGAGAAAGCCATCATAGAGGCTGGCGGCATCGATCTGTTCCTCGGCGGAGTCGGCGAAGACGGCCATCTCGCCTTCAACGAGCCGTTCTCCTCCATCAACTCCAGGACAAGAGTGGTGACCCTTACCCAGGACACGATCGAGGTCAACTCCCGCTTCTTCGGAGGTGATGTCAACCTGGTGCCAAAACGCGCGATGTCAGTGGGTGTAGCCACTGTCTGCAGCGCCAAGGAGGTTCTCATCCTCGCCTTCGGAAGTAAGAAGGCAAGGGTGGTCAGAGAGGCCATCGAGGGCTGCGTAAGCCACTATGTGACCTTGTCGGCCCTCCAGCTCCACGAGTTCGGCACCGTTGTGCTTGACGAGCCTGCCGCCGGCGAGCTTAAGGTCAACTCCTACCGCTATTTCAAGGCCGTAGAGGCCGCCGAGAACAAATAGTCGGCGAGGCTGAAGTAACTAAATAAAGACTATGAGGGTGGCTGAAACAGAGATTTTTCACCACCCTCTTGAATTATCAAAATCACCGTCAATCAACATGTTATCCTCTACGATTATCGCGGTCTTCCTGACCGTAATGAACCTTGTCTCGCCAAGTCTGACTCCTCCCGCCGCGGCCCGTCAAGACCAGAAACCGTCAGTAGCTACCAGCGAAAGCCCTGCCAAAGAATATTCTGTCAAGGAGCGGTGCGAACGCTACACGATGAAGAACCAGGGACTTGAACGGGAATATTACCTCTACCGCCCTGAAGGACTCAAGGCAGGAGCCCCGCTTGTGATCGTCCTGCACGGCTACGGCGGCTCGGCCCAGAATGGCAAGAAAGCGATGATGGATGTCGCCGACAGGAACGGGTTTGCCGTCTGCTACCCTCAGGGAATAAAGGATCCGAAAGGCAAGCCGGGCTGGAACGTGCGCTACCCGTCCCAGGAGGGCATGAGGACGGATGATGTCAAATTCATCATCGCGCTCTCCAAAGAGTTGCAGAAGAGGTTCAGCCTCAGCGCCAAAAACACATTCCTGACCGGAATGTCCAACGGCGGCGACATCATCTACCTGATCGCGATGCGCGCCCCGAAGGCCTTCAAGGCGATGGCCTCTATCGCCGGACTGCAATTTAGTTGGATGGAGACTGAATATTCCTACAAGCATCCGCTTCCTTTCATGGAAGTCCATGGCACCCAGGACCGCATCTCCGAATGGCTCGGCGACCCGGAGAACAAAGGCGGCTGGGGAGCGTACATTCCCGTGCCGGTGGCGGTCGGCAGGATCATCACCGTCAACGGCTGCACGGAGGAATATGTCACCGAACTTCCACGCCGTGAAGGCCGCAACCAGGTCACTCTCTATCAGTTCAAGGCCGGCAAGCCGGCCGTGAAAGGCGGCAGGCCAACCGAAGTCTGGCTCTACAAAGTCGAAGGCGGCGACCACTCCTGGTCCGACAAGGACATGGACACCTGCTCCGAGATCTGGCGATTCTTCTCCCATTGGCTCGACTAAGTAACCTTCAAAAAATAACCTGCCTCATCTTAAGGAATCTTTTCGGTCTATATCTGTTTTCTCATCAGTCATGTGCCACCGGCACACTCCTTCTTCGAAAATAGATCTATCCTCGAAAATCTTCTCCTAATCTGAGGCAGGTTATTTTTTTCACGTTACTAATATTTTGTAAATGTGACCCGAAAAGGTTAACTTTGGCCAAAACATGGTGCTATGAATAGTAATCCTCTGGCTGAAGTTTTTGGTTTCCCGATATCCAACCAAAGCAAAAAGGCCAATAATTTCAGAATAAATAAACTATGTCCTTTTAGCAACATTGTTCCTAATTGCACAAAGGACAAGGCACAGGATCCATTAGGTGTCTGCAGCATTCTCCACAACGGAGAATGTGTGATAACGTGTCCTGTCAGATTTCGTGAAGATTGGTCTATTATTGAGGACGCGGCCAGATTCGCCTTTCCCCCGGAAGCGAAGTGGACATCTCTGTCTGAAGTTAAACTGAACGACATTGATGGGAAACCTGCCGGTAACATAGATTATGTTATCGTAAGGCTTGACGATGATGGTTCCGTCATAGATTTTGTCTCTGTGGAAGTTCAAGGAGTATATATTTCCGGCAATCTAAGAAACGCATTCAAGAATTACATCAAAAATCCATCCCCCGATTTCAAATGGGACGGAGAGAACTATCCGCATCCTGACTATCTTTCATCTTCAAGAAAAAGACTTATTCCACAAATGCTTTCAAAAGGAGGAATTTTCAAGTCTTGGGGCAAGAAACAATGCATCGTCATACAAGAAGAGTTTTTTTCCACATTACCAGAGATTCCGGTATGCACCGAAGCCAAAGCGGACATCGCTTGGTTCCTCTACCGCTTGGATCATGATAAACATACTGACACTTATCATCTCGCCTTATCTAGAACGGTCTACACAGAATAGGATTCAGCATTAAACACAGTGATTTCTCCAAGACCGGGTGATATAGACGTGTTCCTCGGGACACTTCAAAAGAAACTCGCTTCAAGAAAACCGATATCTGTATCTCCTGACAATCCGCAAACTATCCTCGAATCACCCAACGACATTAACGAATGAGCATGCAAAGTGTTGTTAACCTCGATCTATTCGGGAATGTTATACAGGAAAAGGAAAAGGTAGTGAATGTCTCTTCTGTTCCGCAACGAAGTCCTTTCAGGTATCCCGGTGGTAAAACCTGGCTTGTACCAACATCCAGAAAATGGTTCAGGCACAGTTCAATGTGTGACACATTGATCGAACCATTCTGTGGAGGAGGTATAACCGGATTGACCGCGGTGTCCGAAGGTTATTTTAGAAAGGTGGTATTCTCTGAAATCGATGAAGGTGTTGCTGCCGTTTGGAAGACAATGCTCAATGAAAATTGTGGCTGGCTTATCAGTAAAATCCTGACATTCAAGCCAGAATATGATGAACTCCAGGCTGCATTGTCAAAAGGAGATAAAAGTGAAAGAGATCTGGCTTTCGCCACACTGCTCAGGAACAGGACTTGCCACGGGGGGATCCTTGCAAAAGGTTCCGGAGTGATGAAGAATGGAGAGAAGGGTAAAGGAATATTCTCCAGATGGTACCCAGAGACTCTTGCGAGAAGAATCCGGGCGATCCAAGAGCTATCTGGAAGGATTGAATTCCATCAGACCGATGCTTTCAAAATAATTCAACAACATATTCAAAACCCCAAGGCGGCATTTTTCATTGACCCCCCATACACTGTGGCTGGACACAGATTATATACGCACCATGAAGTAGATCATGAAATGCTTTTCGATATGGTTGCAAGAATCCAAGGAAATTACCTTATGACCTACGACTGCGTTGATGAAGTCAAGGAGATGGCTTTCAGGTGCTCACTCCCATACATGTCAGTACCTATGCAGACAACACATCTTATCAGAAAAGAGGAACTACTTATATCTAATGATTTTTCCTGGCTAGGACAAGATAATTGATTTTGTAAATGTGACCCGAAAAGGTTAACTTTGCGTTGGTCTTATATAAAACTTGCAAGATGTCCGATTACCGCATTTTCGTGGAGAAACACCCGGAGTTCCAGGTGGAGGCAAAGAGCCTCCTGGGGGAACTCAACGAGAACCTGCAGCTGGAGCTGAAAACGCTTCGGCTGCTTAATGTTTACGACTTGTTCGGATTCACGCCCGATCTTCTGGAGAAGAGCCGCTACAGCGTCTTCGGAGAGATTGTGACCGACTCTGTCACAGATTCGATCGATCTGGACGGAGCGAAGTACATCGCTGTGGAGTACCTGCCGGGCCAGTTCGACCAGAGGGCGGCCTCGGCTGTGGACTGCGTGCACCTGATCGACCCCACGGCGCGGATCAGCATAAAGAGTTCCAAACTTCTGATCGTGGACTCCGACGCCTCCGAGGAGACGCTTGAGAAGATCCGCCACTACTACATCAATCCGGTGGAATCCCGCGCGAAAGACCTGAGCAAACTGGCCGACACGGAACACGCGGCGGTCAAGCCGGTTCCCGTGCTGGAGGGATTCAGGAATATGAGCGGGGACGATCTGAAAGCATATTGCAAAAAGATGGGCCTTGCGATGAACGCCGACGACCTCGCCGAGGTTGTGAAATATTTCACCGGGGAAGGCAGGGATCCGAACGAGACCGAACTCAGGATTCTGGACACCTACTGGAGCGACCACTGCCGCCACACGACATTCACAACGGAATTGGAAAGCATCGACGTGGAGGATTCCTTCATCAAGGAGGACATCGACGGGACGATGGCCCTGTACCTGAGGATGCGCTCGGAGACAGGCCGCGAGAAGAAGGGACTGAACCTGATGGATATGGCCACAATCGGGGCGAAATACCTCAGGAAGAACGGTTTGCTGGATGACTTGGAGGTCAGCGAGGAGAACAATGCGTGCAGCATATTCATAGATGTGGATGTGGACGGGCAGACCGAGAGATGGCTGCTGATGTTCAAGAACGAGACCCACAACCACCCTACGGAAATCGAGCCGTTCGGCGGGGCCGCCACCTGCCTGGGCGGAGCCATCAGGGATCCGCTCTCAGGACGTTCCTATGTCTATCAGGCGATGCGTGTCACCGGTGCCGGCGACATCTACAAACCTGTCAGCGAGACACTTCCGGGCAAGCTCCCGCAGAAGGTCATCACCAGGAAGGCCGCCCAGGGATATTCCTCCTACGGCAATCAGATCGGTCTTGCGACAACCCACGTCCGCGAGATCTACCACGAGGGCTACACGGCCAAGAGAATGGAGGTCGGAGCGGTTGTCGGAGCGGTGAAGGCCGGGGATGTGAGAAGGGAAAGCCCTAAGGCCGGGGATGTCGTGCTGATGATCGGCGGACGCACCGGACGCGACGGAATCGGCGGTGCGACAGGTTCCTCAAAGGAACACACAGAGGAGTCCCTTGAGACTTGCGGAAGTGAGGTCCAGAAGGGTAACGCTCCGGAGGAGAGAAAGTTGGAAAGGCTTTTCAGAAGGCCTGAGGTCACGAGACTGATAAAGAAATCGAATGACTTCGGAGCCGGCGGAGTGAGTGTCGCCATCGGTGAGCTTGCCGACGGGCTGGACATCTACCTTGACCGTGTTCCGGTGAAATACAGCGGAATGAACTCCACGGAACTGGCCATCAGCGAGTCCCAGGAGCGTATGGCCGTCGTAGTGGAAGCCAAGGACGAGGAGGAATTCAAGGCGCTTTGCCATTCAGAGAATATCGAGGTGACGCATGTGGCCGAGGTCACCGACACCGCCAGAATGAGGATGTTCTACGGCGACAAGGTCGTTGTGGATCTCACCAGAGCGTTCATCGACAGCGCCGGTGCGAAGCATTATTCAAAGGCCACTATCGGAGCGGTCGAGGACAGGGATCCGTTCTTCCGCGACGTTCCGGGCAAGAACCTGAAAGAGAGAATGTTCGCCAACCTGCAGGATCCGAACGTGACCTGCCAGAAAGGCCTTATAGAGATGTTCGACTCCACCATCGGCCGTTCCACCGTGCTGATGCCGTTCGGAGGCGAGCTACAGACCACCGAGACCCAGGTCTCAGTGCAGAAACTTCCGGTCAAGGGTTATACCGACACAGCCAGCATGATGGCGTTCGGCTTTAACCCTGACATCTGCGACTGGAGCCCTTACCACGGTGCGGCATATTCATTCATCGAGGCTTGCAGCAAGGTCGTGGCGGCGGGAGGCCATTGGGAGACAATGAGATTCTCTTGCCAGGAATATTTTGAAAGGATGACAGCTGATCCGAAGGTATGGGGCAAGCCGACGGCGGCTCTGCTCGGCGCTCTGAAGATGCAGAAGGAGCTTGGGCTGGCTTCAATTGGAGGCAAGGATTCGATGAGTGGATCCTTCGAGACCGAGGACGGGACAATCCACGTACCGCCGACCCTTATCGCGTTCGGTATCACTCCGGTAAAGGCTGACAAGGTGATCTCTCCGGAACTCAAATGGGAGGGAGACCGCCTCTACCTCGTGAAGCATACTCCGCTCGCTGACAGGATGCCTGACACGGAGCAACTCAAGAGGAATTGGAATAATATTCAGGAAAAGATAGAGGACGGCACGATCGTGGCCGGTTGGGCGGTAGGATTCGGTGGAGTGGCAGAGGCGCTTTGCAAGATGAGCTTCGGCAACGCTTTCGGATTCGACGTCAACCTTTCGGAGGACGAGCTGTTCAATCTAAGCTATGGTTCCATCGTGGTGGAGACCGACGGCAGCGCGCTTGATTTCGAGAACGCGGTCGAGATCGGCACCGTAACTTCCGGTGAGGACGGCAACGTCCGTGTGAACGGGACCAAACTTTCCATCTTCGAGATGATGGATTTCAACGCGTCGCTCTTCGAGAAGGTTTACCCCGCAGTCAGCAAGCCAGACTTCAATAGGCTGCTGCCTAAGGGCATGGAGGGTGTGAAGCCGTTCAAGGCAAAGAAGGCGGATCTTGAATATAAGGGGCCGAAGGTCGATAAGGTTATCGCTTACCTTCCTGTGTTCCCGGGCACTAACTGCGACTACGATTCGGCGAAAGCTTTCCGCAAGGCGGGAGCCGAGATCCGCACTTCCGTGTTCCGCAACCTTTCGGACAAGGATGTGTTCGAGTCAATCGCCCAGATGAAGAAGAACATCGACGAGTGCCAGATCCTGATGCTCAGCGGTGGTTTCTCGGCCGGTGACGAGCCGGACGGAAGCGGCAAATTCATCGCCAATGTACTGAACAACAAGGACATCGCGGAGGCGATCGAGGGACTGCTGTCCCGTGGTGGTCTGATTTTAGGAATATGCAATGGTTTCCAGGCACTTGTGAAGTCGGGTCTGCTGCCTTACGGTGAGCTCGGGAAGGTGACCAAAGACTCCCCTACTCTGTTCCGCAATGACATCAACAGGCACATCTCGCAGATGGTGACGACCCGTGTGGCTTCCACAAACTCTCCTTGGCTCAAGGGGATGGCGATCGGGGATGAATATGCTATTCCGGTGAGCCACGGTGAGGGCAAGTTTGTTGTGAGCGAGGAGTTGGCCAGGGAGTTGTTCGCCAACGGTCAAGTGGCGTTCCAGTACGTTGATCCGCTGACGGACGAGCCTACGATGGAGTCGCCTTACAATCCGAACGGATCTTACTATGCCATCGAGGGCATCATCAGCCGTAACGGTCAGATTCTGGGGAAGATGGGTCACAGCGAGAGGTACGAGAGGAACCTGTTGAAGAACATAGAGGCCGACCTCGAGCAGCCACTGTTCGAAAACGCCGTCAGGTATTTTATCGGGTAGTTATTTTGCTGAAGCGGCATAGTAGAAGGCGCGGAAAGCGGTTGCCATATGTCGCTTCAGCGATACCTTTACACGTACAAGGCACGGAGAGCGGTTGCCATATGTCGCTTCGGCGACCCTTTACCCGTACAGGGCGCGGAGCGTCGGTCGCTGAAGCGACATATGGCAACTGCGGCAAAAGAATATATTATATAATAAATGAAGAGGAATATAATTCACGATGGGGTGTCCATCAAGATCTTCGAGACGGATGACCCGCAGAAGGTGATCATACATTTCACGGATGAGATCACGGCGTTCAACAAGATCAAGAAGGCGGTGATCAAGGACAAGGGTGTCTACTGCAACGGAATCTCCTGCGAGATCTCCAGACTGCTGCAGAAGGGAGGAGTGCCTACGCACTTCATCGAGCAGATCTCTGACACTGAGCAGCTTTGCTGGAAATCACAAGTGATCCCGATGGAGGTAATCGTCAGGAATGTGATCGCCGGCTCGATGGCACAGAGACTGGGACTGGAGGAAGGTATCATCCCGAAGGAGCCGATCTACGACCTCTGCTACAAGTCGGACATCCTCTGCGACCCGATCATCAACGACTACCACGCCGTCGCCCTCGGCCTCGTGAGCAAGGAAGAACTTGAACGGATATATTCATTGACAAAGCAGGTCAACAGCATCCTGACCCCGGTCTTCAAGGAGATCGGTATCACGCTGGTGGACTTCAAGATAGAGTTCGGTCACCTCTGTGACGGCAGTCTCGTGATGAGCGACGACATCACTCCGGACAGCGCCCGCTTCTGGGACATCGCCACGGGAGACCGCCTCGACAAGGACCGCTTCCGCAAGGACAACGGCCATGTCGGCGAAGCCTACAGGACGGTCTACGAGCGTCTGACCGGCAAAAGTCGAACCTGACTTTTGAAATATGCTTAAAATGAGCCGACATATTCTTGTAACCATCTGCGTTCTGGCCGCATCCACATTTGCATTGAAGGCACAGGACTACCAGTCCAGCATCCGCAAGTGGGATGAGGGTCCCCTGACTTGAATTTTAGTCAAAAAATCCGTAAATAATCGGATGCGTCAATAAAAATAAGTATTTTTGAGAACTTATTACGGAAAAGAATAGCTGAATTCTTTTCTCCCAAAAGACATTGTCATGAGACCGATGCTGAAATATCGTGGTGGGAAGTCAAGGGAAATCCCCAACATAGAAAGACATATTCCGGCCTTCAAAGGCCGGTACATCGAGCCTTTTTTTGGCGGCGGTGCCCTGTTCTTCCATCTTGAACCGGAGCATGCCATCATAAATGACATTAATGGTAAATTGATGGACTTTTATTTGGATGTAAGGAATAATTATGAGCAAACACGCCGTGACCTTGATGCCCTTGAGGTTGTCTATTCGAAAAACAGAAGAGAGTTTGACCGCTTAAAAGCAGCGACACCACAAAGCAGGGTAGAGGACAGAAACGAGGATCTGTATTACTCTATCCGAGATATGTTCAATGGCAAAGCAAGGAAAGAATATACGGATGGAGCCATCTACTACTTTATCAACAAAACGGCTTATTCCGGTATGATCCGCTACAATTCTAATGGCGAGTTTAACGTCCCTTTTGGCAGATATAAGAACTTAAACACGGAGTTCGTGACTGAGCGGCATAGTGAATTGCTAAGACATACTAAAATATTCAACGCTGATTATCAGGCGGTTTTTGATATGGCAGCCTCTGAGGATTTCATATTTCTGGATCCGCCGTATGATTGTGTGTTTTCGGATTACGGCAATGAGGAGTATCGTGATGGGTTTAACGATCAAAGTCATATGGCATTGGCGGAAGCTTTCAGGTGTCTTCCTTGTCCCGCTCTATTGGTAATAGGAAGAACTCCTTTGACTGAACGACTTTATGGAGATATGATTATTGACGAATACGCCAAGTCGTATTCGGTTAACATAAGAAACCGGTTCAAGTCAGCCGCAACTCACATTTTGGTCGCAAATTACAACGGATAGCTATGGCGGTGATAGACAGCAAGGTCATTTTTGTGACGACATCTCCACGGACACCTTCCAAAATGATTCCAGAGATAGCTCTGCTAAAGGAGCATTTTGAGGGGAAGCAATGGAATCATGACTCTCAAGTGGCATTTATGGAATTGCTCCGTGATGAGAATTATTTCAATGGATCCGGAGCGAAGGATCCTGCGTTCAGTGCGAGAGACAGAATTAACCGTGCTCCAAAATCACTGGGGTTCGTCTCGCTTTCTCCCACGATAGCACTGACTCCTGCCGGTGAAAGGTTGATTACCGCCAAACGTACTGAAGAGATTTTCTTGCGGCAGTTGCTCAAGTTCCAACTCCCCTCTCCTTTCCATATTTCAGGACAGAATGCCGCAGATTTTCGTATCAAACCGTATCTTGAGCTTTTTCGTCTTGTCCGTCATTCTGGTGCGTTGAAGTTTGATGAATTGATGATTTTTAGCCTTCAGATGACAGATTATCATCAATTTGATTCAATTGTGGCTAAAATCGAAAAGTTCAGAGTCGATAAGGTGAAGAATACCAACAACTACAATGCCTTTAAAAAAGAATACCTGTATAACGAGCTTAAGGTCTTATATTCCAAGGAGATTACTGATGGGAATACCAAGACGCGGGAAAGTGGCGATAACTCGGTAGGCGCTTTCCTTTCCACAAAGGCTAGAAATATGAGAGATTATGCCGATGCATGCATCCGCTACCTTCGCGCTACTGGGATGGTTAATATTTCGCATGTAGGAAAGACATTGTCGATTGCTGAGGAAAAAATAGAGGAAGTGGACTACTTTCTTAATACAATCGATCGGGAACCATTTTATGTGGAAGACAAGAAAGAATATTCTGAATATCTGGGTAATCCCAATATTCCTGCCTTGTGGTCAGACAACAGAGATCGCATTCTCTCAAGGTTGAAGAACGAATTCCCCAACATCACCATAGATGAAAAAACACCTGCCGGGAAATTAAAAGACATTCTTGACAATAGTTTGTATATCCGTCAGCAAGATATTCTTTATAAGGAAGTTGCTTCTATTAAGAATAAACAGGAATATGACGATATCCAGAATACTTTTGAGCAAATTGACAAGGCAAACCTTTACGATGGCCCTTTAATGCTTGAATGGAATGTTTGGAGAGCGATGACGATGCTTGACGGAGGCAATATTTCCGCGAACCTTAAGTTTGATGACTTCGGTAAGCCAATGTCCACCGCACAGGGTAATATGGCTGATATAGAGTGTGACTATGATTCATTTGCCGTAACTGTGGAAGTGACGACAGCATCAGGTCAGAGACAGTATGAAATGGAAGGAGAACCTGTAGCCCGGCATCTGGGAAAATTCAAGAAGTCAACGGGGAAAGAGACTTATTGCCTATTCATAGCTCCTACAATTAATCCTGCGTGTATCTCTCACTTTTTTGTTCTACAACAAATGAATGTGGAGTTCTATGGCGGTAAATCTACGATTATTCCATTGGAACTCCGTGTGTTCAGAAAAATGATAGAAGATGTCTACAAGGCATCATACACTCCATCACCATCGCAAGTAGAGAAACTCTTCAAGTTCTCGCAATCTATTGCGAAAAATGCGAAAAGCGAAATGGATTGGTATAATAAGGTCAAGGAGAAAGCTCTTCACTGGCTTGAGTAAGATGCCGAATACCACTTGCTTGAACAAAAAACGGCCACCAAAGAGTATTCAGATAAAAACGTTGTTCAATGCTTCGGAAATATCCTGAAATATAGTACATTTGAAGTTCCGTCGAACCTGACTTTTGAAATATGCTTAAAATGAGCCGACATATTCTTGTAACCATCTGCGTTCTGGCCGCATCCACATTTGCATTGAAGGCACAGGACTACCAGTCCAGCATCCGCAAGTGGGATGATGGTCCCCTGACTCTACAGGATTTTCTGGTACGGGACATGTGGACTATCAACGACAATGAATCCTGTCTGCTCACCTACGGCATCAGATGGAACGTCGAGAAAAAGAGATACGGCAACCTCGTGTACCACAGAGACGCCACGGAAGCCTACATGGACAATGTGAACTCTTGGATAAGAACCGGTTACGACACTCCGGCGACACTGAAGTACATGCAGGTCTCCTTTGACATCATCGAACTCACGCGCAGGAAGTTCCAGAACGAGGCTGACACTTCAAGCACGAACTTCCTGACTCTTGCAAACTTCTACAACAACGTCGGCACGAACGCCCTCAACGAGTTCAAAGCCGCATCCAGAATGGGGCAGGACACCACAGTGGTCAATCAGTACCGTTCCAGAATCAGCAAGGCGCTTGATGAATATGTCCTCATAGACTCAGAACCAGACATCCGCTTCCGGAAGTTCGGATTAGGTGTCAGAGTCGGAATAGGCAGCGAGTTCTTCTTCGGCCAAAGCACCGACTATCTCACACCTCTGGGAGGAATGACGTGGGGTTTTGAGATGTCCCTGTCACGTTTCAGGTTCAACCTTGACGGGCTGCTTGGCATCGGAGGGGATTACAAGAAAGATTTCCCTTACTCAAAAGCAGAGTACAACTGGATGGAAGGAGACGGTTTCAACGGCGGAAGCATCAACCAGACATTCGGTTATGCGGTAATCGACAACAAAAGGGTCACCATGACCCCGATGGCCGGAATCGGAGTCGGATTCATTGACAGATTCAACGATGATGCCGCCGAAGGCAAAAAGAACGAGGAGATGGCTGGATTCAGAATGCTGGCCGGTGTTGATTTCGACTGGAAAATCAGAAGGTACTACACCAGACTGTCATACGATAAAGTTTACGCCGAATCCAACATCAGGTTCAGGCTATATGCGGCCAGAACCAGTCTGCCTTCACCATGCAACGCATGGAGCATAAACTTCGGAGTGGCGTACGAACTCTACGCAAGAGCGGTAAAATAACATTAATATTTCTGAATATGAGACCTTTATTTCTGACAAATACTCTTACTCGAACGAAAGAGCTTTTCAAGCCGATACAGCCGGGACACGTGGGAATGTACGTCTGCGGGCCTACGGTCTATGGAGAGGCTCACCTCGGACACGCCCGTCCGGGAGTAACCTACGATGTCCTTTTCAAACTGCTCAGGCATCTTGGCTACAAGGTCCGCTACGTGCGGAACATCACCGACGTGGGACACCTTGAGCACGACGCCGACGAGGGAGAGGACAAGATCTCCAAGAAGGCAAGGCTGGAACAGCTTGAGCCTATGGAGGTTGTGCAGACCTACACGTTCCGCTACCACGAGGCGATGCGCCTGCTGAATGTGGCGCCGCCATCCATCGAGCCGAGAGCCTCGGGACACATCATCGAGCAGATCGAGACCGTCAAGAAGATTCTGGACGCAGGCTACGCCTACATCTCCAACGGATCCGTGTACTTTGACGTGGAGAAATACAACAAGGATCACCACTACGGAATCCTTTCCGGGCGCACTCTGGACGACACCCGTGAAGGAACACGCACACTTGACGGACAGAGCGACAAGAAGGCTCCGTACGATTTCGCCCTTTGGAAGAAGGCCGAGCCGGAACACATAATGCACTGGCCGAGTCCTTGGAGCGAGGGATTCCCGGGATGGCACCTGGAGTGCTCCGTGATGGGTGAGAAATACCTCGGCAACGAGTTCGACATCCACGGCGGCGGAATGGATCTGATGTTCCCTCACCACGAGTGCGAGATCGCCCAGAATGTGGCCAGCCGCCACACACAGGGTGTCCACTACTGGGTCCACAACAACATGATCACGATCAACGGCCAGAAAATGGGCAAGTCCCTGGGCAATTTCATCACCCTGCCGCAGCTGTTCAGCGGACAGCACGAGAAACTCGCGCAGGCATATTCCCCGATGACCGTCCGCTTCTTCATCCTCCAGGCGCACTACCGCAGCACGCTGGATTTCAGCAACGAGGCACTGCAGGCCGCCGAGAAAGGTCTGAAGAGGGTGATGCAGGCGGCGAAGGATCTGCGTGCGTTGGCTTCGGTGGCAGGAATCACTTACACGGCCAAGGGCACGGAAGGCGATCCTGTGGACGCGATGCAGTACGGTGAGTTCATCACCGCCACGGCTCCCGACACATGCACGGCCACTTCCGAAGAGGTCAAAAAGTTGTTTGACGCTGTCTATGAGGCGCTTTGCGATGACCTTAACACGCCGATCGCACTGTCGCACATCTTCGACGCGGTACGCCTTGTCAACTCCGCCAAGGCTGGAGAACTAAAACTGAGCAAGGGTGATTTGGAGACTCTGACGCAGCTTTTTGATGACATCGTGTTCGGTGTCCTCGGCCTGAAGGACGAGTCCGCCGCCGAATCCGGCAAGGGTCAGGAGATTGTCTCCGGACTGATGGACATGGTGCTTGAGGAACGCGCCAAGGCCAAGGCAGCGAAGGACTGGGCGGCCAGCGACGCCATCCGCGACCACCTCAAAGCTCTGGGAATCACAGTGAAAGACACGAAAGACGGAGCCGAGTGGACAATGCAGTAAATCCTGCCCGATTTCCGCTACGGACTCAGCCTTGAACTTCTGAAGCAGCGGCCTTGGCCAATCTGGCAGCCTCCAACGCGGCATGCTCGGCCTTGGCCCTTTCGACGGAGACGGATTTCTTCAAGACAAAACCCGAACCCAAGTACTTGGTGCGCACATCCTCGTCCGCGGCAAGGGATTCCGGCGTACCCTGCTGGAGGATAGTGCCTTCATAAAGGAGATAGGCACGATCGGTGATCGCAAGCGTCTCACCGACATTGTGGTCTGTGATGATGACACCGATGTCCTTGTACTTGAGTTTGGCGATGATGAACTGGATGTCCTCCACGGCGATCGGATCCACGCCGGCGAACGGCTCATCCAAAAGAATGAATTTCGGATCAATGGCCAAGGCCCTGGCGATCTCGCAGCGGCGGCGCTCGCCTCC
>ERZ1504931.306-NODE-306-length-17479-cov-6.105946_pt1 | contig 17479 bp, 8 predicted proteins | sample MGYA00574602_ERZ1504931 | MGnify/ENA primary metagenome ERZ1504931 (study PRJEB39906, sample SAMEA3182102) | gut metagenome | biome: human; feature: gut; material: Stool; isolation source: human stools | place: Canada | collected 2013-02-18 ...
GCAAAGTCTTTGGCAGCAGCTTCCGAAAGGTTGCCCATACCTGCCTCGTCATGGTTACCAAGAATAGTCATCACCACCTTAATGCCTTTAGCCTGCAAAGGACGGATGAACTTATCCGCATTTCTCAGCAAGAAAGAAACCTGGTCATTGCAGAAAACATGAACGCGACCAGTCTTGCTATCCACATTGATGTTAGCTGCAAAAATGCTGACAACATCAAAGAAAGGCTTTCCGTCGCTCTTCATAGTATATTCACCCATATTCAAGATGTTCTCGTCATTTACTTCCACAAAGCAATGTGTAAGTATATCACCCTTACTGATACTCTCAGGAATAGCAGCCAAAGGCTTTACCAAGTAAATATATTCCTGATTGTTTGTAGAAACTTCCACACCGTTATTGGCAGATGCAGAAACGGCAACAGCATAAGTCTGTCCGATTGTGCCTCCGGCATTGATATTCAGTTCCACAGAAGCCGACTTCTGTTCGCCCGCCTTGATAGTGGCAGTTCCACCGTTCGCCAAACTCAGCTTATCGGCGGGATACATTTTATAGCTTGTTCCATTCTTCTTATTGTAAGCCTCCAAAACGTCTTCGTCCACTTTGAAGGTCACAGTAACATCCTGCTCTGCAGCTTTGCTCAGTTCAAAATAGAGATGTCCGGTAGCAACCTTGTCGCCAAAAACAGAAATCGGAGTAAGTTCACGTGCACCGGCGGCAGACTTTACATAGCCATACACGCCATCCACAGTATCCAGCTTGTCACTGTTGCCGGTGTTGATGACAACATCATCTTCACAACCGGTAAAGCATATTCCTGCACATGCAAAGGCCATTGCCAGCAAGCCTGATTTTACATGATTCATATATTTCATAATCAATATCTTTTTATTTGAATTAAGGTATAACTAAATTATTTGGCGGGCAGTTCCACAGCAGTCCAAGTCAGTGACTCCACTGCAGTAGCATTGTTCTCATTTCCGCTATAATCGTGAATGGCAGTACCGGCACCCTCATCGAACTTCCAGTAAGAAACCAGTCCGTCAGCATCCGGCTCTACCTGGTAGAAGTGGTCCTTTGCATTGATTTCTGCTGATGTCAACACCTTGTTCCAGATACGCACCTCTGAGATATTACCTTCCAACCAACGGTCACGATTGTATGAATGGCCAATCCAGAATCCGTTACCTTCATCGGTCATGGTCTGGCCCCAGTTCACGACTCCGCAGTCCAAAGTAGTCTCCAGCATATTCTTACCATTGATGTAGATTATAACTGTTTTTGCATCCGCATCGTAGGTCACAGCGATATGTGTCCATTCGTTTGTCGGAATAACCAGACTCTCATCGGTCACATTGCCGCTACTTGTAGCCACCTGCAACTGGTTTTGAGGAATTCCGGCATCACCGATGCGGAGCAGGAACTTACCTTCGATACCCATAATGGAAGTCAGCATCTTGTCAAACTTGCTTACACGAATCAACGCTTCTGCCGTCAGCTTATTCATATTATTGGCTACATCTGGATTGGTCCAAGTTACGTAAACCAGATTCTTGGTAATATCAGGAACCGTATTAATCAATGCGGCACCCTTCAGCACGTAGTACATGGTACCGGAGCTCTTCAAGACTCCGATGCTTGCCTGGTCTACCGTAACCGGCAATACATATACCTTCTCACGGTCCAGCTCCGTCAAGTTCTTGAAGCTGACAGTGATGTCGTCTGAAATGACAGCACCGGCCAAAATGGTAGCCTGCGGAGTTTCTACCGTATAATAGTTTTCCGGCAGAGCCTCGGCTGTGTCATAATAGGTAGCGTTATAAGTAGCTACCAGTGAAGGGTCCGCCTTCAAGGCAATAGTTATATCCTGCGATTCAGGACGGGCCATTGAAATCCGGAATGAACCTTCCGTATCGGAAACAGTGTTTTTCAACAACACAGTACTGGTCATCGCCGAGCCGTTGATATACACCTGATTATCGAAATTCTCAACGTCATTATCATTACAAGCAGCAAATACACCTGCCAATAATGCCATCGATACTAAATATATACTTTTCAGTTTCATGATATTCTTTTATTTTTTAGGAGCAGGATTCATAATATTGATAGCTTCTCTCACGTATTGATAGGTATTGGTAGCATTGTAATAATCATTCTGCATGTTCTCAATAGCCAGACCAGCTTTTGTAAACTCTGCAGACGGTTCTGTCACCCAATAAGCAGCTTCCGACAGAGCTCTCAAAGCATTGTAATATCCGGTAGTCTTATCTGTTGTATCCAGAGAGACGGTAGATGCCGATACAATGAAGCGGTCAGCCGGAACACCGTCTGCCATCAAGGCCTGAAGCGCTTCTATCCCCAGTTGGGCAACATCCGTGGCATCATTTGTAATCAAGATGATATGGTCACAAGAAGAGAGCACAGACTGGCCTATCAGGTTGGCAGGATACCCCTGGAACACCAGTTGCTTACCTGAATTGGCACTCTTCCAGTTGGATATCACACCGAAGAAAGTATCCTGATTTGCCTTTGCTTCAGCCTTGTCGGCTTCGGACATGTAGATAGGATTGCTACCACGATACTCGGCTACAATACCGTCGAAAGGTGCTTCAAGAGCTATCAGTCTGTTCAGCTCAGCCGACAGATAAGCCGAGAATGCAGATGTTTCTGTTCCTTCTTTCACCTTGTCGGTATGTTCCTTCAAGATATTGTCATAGCTGATGGAATAGAATACTTTCGTTCCCTTCTCATGTACATTTGCAATATCTTCCAATTCGAATTCCGCCAAATCGGGAGTAGTTGCGATAATTACGTCCAGGCTGTCGGGAACATCCGACATGTGCTGCCCGCGGCTGAAAGGAACTTTCTCACTATTATCAAACCAGCCGTATACAATCTTATGGTCAGAATTCTTGTATTCCTGCAAGTTCTTCAGATACTTGGCATACAGTTCGGGAGACTGTTCGTCGATTCCGGGTTCTTTCAGTTTAATACTCTCTGAATCCGTCCAGTCGGAGCAGGCAGACAATGCCAATACGGAAAAAGCTGCCAGCGCGATTCCTTTGAATGATTTCTTATATAATTTCATAATTATTCAGCATTTATTGTTATTATTTGCGTGCCCACCATACGTCAGTAGCCATGTTGTCCGGTCCACCCAGATAGCTGTTTACTGCCTCTTGCACGTTTTCAGTATTACTTGTATATTCTTCAGAAGGATAAGGCATACGGCGTGCACCTTTCTCGCTATCAACAATTCCACCACTCAAGTTACCTTCACTGGTTGCAGGCAACAGTTTGGGATAGCCTGTACGGCGATAGTCAGCCCAAGCTTCGTTACCTAACGGCCAATTCGCAATCCACTTCTGGGTAATGATACGTTCCTGTTTTTCTTCCTTGGATGCCCCTTCATTCCACTTGACAGTAATGGCTGAAAGGTTCTTTTCATAAGTATTAAGACCGGCGGGATCTTTGTAAAGAGCAGGTACACTGCTTTCATCAGCCAGATAGCTGTCTACACCGGTAGCTCCCCACTGTTCGAAAGAGAGACGGACACCTTGTTCATAAAAATCAGCAGCGGTTCCTTTCATGTTGAAACCATAGATTGCAGTGGCTTCAGCACGCAAGAAGGCAACTTCTGCCGCATTCATCCAAAGCACGGGATCAGAAGAGGAAATCTTCACACGCGAATAATTGATGAAATACTCTTTCATCTTACTGAGGTTGATACCGCGACGTAATCCTACATAAGTCTCTCCAGGCCATTTTGATTCCTCAAAATAGCTGGCACGACGATTGTCGTTGTAACCGTTCATGTAGCAGATGATGTCGGCAGCAGGATGGGTATCACCACCTGAAGCTTCTTCATTGTAACGTACTGCCACAAACAACGGATTGCTAATTGTACCGAAATACTTCCATGTAGCATTGTCTGCATTTGTTTCAATCAGACCCAACTCGTGATTCACTGCACTTTCAGCCATTTCTTTAGCCTTAGCAGGGCTTACATTGGCAATACGGATAGCCAAACGCAGTTTCAATGAATTGGCAAACTTCACCCACTTCTGTACATTACCACTGTACACGAAATCTGCAGAAGCAACCAACGCCGCATTTCTGTTTTCAGTCAGCACCTCGATGGATTCGTCCAGTTCCTTGAAGAATGCGTTATATACTTCTTCCTGCGTATCATAAGGAATGGTAATCTTGCCATCCTGACCGATTTTAGAATAAGGAATAGGACCATACGCATCAGTCACGCGACTCATGGCAGCAACCTTTATGATTTGAGCAATGGCATAAGGAACCGGATTATTGGTATTCTCCGATACTTGTTTCACTGTGCTCAAGTTACCGTAAAGTGTTGAAATGATACGGTCACTTATCAAGAACACACGCGTCCAGTCATTTGTAGCATTAAAATTGGATATTGTATTGGACCAGCCGGCATTTGAATCGGCAAAATAACCTCCCAACGGTCCACCCAACAAACAATCAGTAAACTGTGCCGTATTGACATCTGATGAGATAACCGTACTTGCCAAGTTACTCATGGCAGAACCCAGTGCATAATCATCCGGAGTCAAATCACCCGGTTGATAAGGATTGGAGTTGATATCCATATAATTGCCGGTACAGGACATAAAGCCCATAACCAACGGAGCAACAATCAATTTATTTATAATATTTTTCTTTTTCATATCGTTTGGTATTAAAATTTAAAGCTCAAGCTAAAGCCGATGTTACGCAAAGCCGGCATCATGAAATAGTCTATTCCCTGATAAAAGTTATCGGTAGAAGCTACACTTTCGGGATCGAAAGGAGCCTTGCTGTAAATCATCCACAAGTTGCGGCCTACCAACGAAACCTTGATATCGCACACATCATTCAACAACTTTCTGGGGATGGTGTAACCCAAAGATACTTCCTGCAGACGAACATTGGTAGCAGAATAAGTGTAGTATTGGGGAACAGACGTGCCGCTACCTACTACACCGTACCATGTTTCGGGGTTTACCTTATCTCTACCATTCACCAACACGTAACCTAAATCACGTGCATCGGCAGAAGCCTCGGACACACCGTAATAGTCCAACATAGCTTGTGTACGTGAGTAAACCACACCACCCAAACGGGCTGAAATCAAGAAACCTGCTGTGAAATTCTTCCAAATGAAGTTATTACGCCAAGCCAAATTACCTTTAGGAAGTACGCTTCCCAACTTGATGTATTTATCCGGGTCCGTTATGGCTTCCGTAGCAACCGTTCCATTTTGGTCCACAAAAATCTGTCCATTGGCATCACGTTTCATATCTCGCAGTGAGTAAAGGTCACCCATGCTCCCACCTTCTTTCAGCAAGAAGCGGGCATCACCTAAGCCACCCATATTCAACGTGCTCAAAGAGAACAGCTCACCGGTAACGGGATTGATGGCATTGTCTGCCAAAGTCAGGATTTTATTCTTGTTACTGGAGAAGGTTATACCGGTATCCCATGTAAAATCTTTCCAGGTATTCTTGTAATTCAGCGACAACTCAATACCGGAGTTACGTACGGCACCAGTCTGGATATACATAGCCGACCAACCGCTGACAGGCAACTGCGGGTTGAATGTCTGGTTCATAGTCTTGGCATTGTAATATGTCACGTCCAATTCAAAGTTCTTGAGGAAACGCATGTTCAAACCGATTTCCCAAGAATTGGTACGTTCAGGTTTCAAATTGTACAACGGATATTGGGTCGTGATACTCCACTGGCCGGAACTTGAATTCCATTCATAGTGAGGATTAGCCAAATATCTGGAGAAAGCACTACCAACAGATGCCCATGAACCACGAACCTTTATAAAAGAAAGATAATCTTTGTTCAAGTTAGGCATTAGCTCAGACAGTACAACAGAACCACCGACTGAAGGATAGAAGAATGATTTGCTGTTGGAGTTGGGACCTGCCAGCTGTGAAGGCCAGTCGTTACGTCCGGTCAGCGTCAAGAAGTAAGTGTTCTTGTAACCAAGCTCAGCCGAAGCGAAGAGAGACTGGGTCTGTTCACGCCATCCTTCCTGCAAACGCTGTGTCTTGCTGGCACTCAGGTTCTGGATGGCAAAGTAGTTGGTCAAACCTACCGGTTCGCCGCTGAAGGCATCGCCACCATCAGCAATCGGACCACGTGTTTTCATTGCATCCGAACGTATATCGGAGAATGAACCACCAACGTTGGCCTGGAGTGACCAATCTTCACCGAAATATTTGTTGATACTCACCAGGAAGTCTGCATACAACTGTTTGTCCTGCATCTTGGTAATACCATAAAGACCTCGTGAAGAGCTCTCGGTGAGCTGTGTATTGGTAGAAGCATAGAACTTTTCTGTATAATCATTGTTGGAGTTATCCAAACGTACACGTCCTGAAACAGTCAGCCAGTCCAGAATCTTATAGCTCAAACCGGCATTCAGCATATAGCGGTCCTTCTTGTTCTGGCGCAGATTGCGGTAGTTAATCCAATAAGGATTCTGCATTACCATACCTTCGTCACCTACCGGCCAGTATTGCGTATAAATCTTACGGGCAGCGTCATAGCGCTCATACATGCTGATATCAGACCAGTCGTTGCTGCGCGGGAACAAATAAGCACCCACCAACGGGTTGTTGTAAGTACCCTGGTTCGTCATGTTCTGGTCATTCTGCAGAATATAGCTTGCACCGAAGTCCAGAGTCATCTTGTCGTCCAGGAAAGTAGTGGTGTTACGTACCGTGAAGTTGTAACGGTTGTATTTGTTGTTGGGAACAATCCCCTTGGAGTTTACTGCAGCAGCCGATGCATACGTCTGATTTTTCTCTGTACCGGTTGACAAAGAAATACTTTCCGTACCTATAATACCCGTCTGGAAATAATCATCTTTCGGGCTGTAATTGTAATTATTGGCAGCAGACAAAGGTGCTCCCCAGCTCATGGCTCCTGAAGTACTCATCACACCACCGGTTCCCGTACCGTAACGGTTTTGGAAGCTCGGCATCACAAACGGATTGGTGAATTCGGTATTGCTGCTGACAGTAAGGCTCACCTTACCTTCTTTACCTTTCTTTGTAGTAATGACAATGGCACCGTTGGCAGCTTCCGAACCATACAAGGCGGCAGCGGCAGCACCGGTCAAGACTGACATAGACTCGATGTCTTCCGGGTTGATGTCGGCAATCGGTTCTGAAGAACCCTGAGAGTCGAACTCCTTACCTCCGGCAGTACCACGTCCGGAGAAAATAGGCACACCGTCAATAACATAAAGTGCATTGGAAGACTGCATGATGGATTTCGTACCACGCATCACTACCTTTGATACGCCACCCACACCGGATGAAGAAGCATTGATATTCACACCCGCTACCTTGCCACTCAATGAATTTACAAAGTTGGCGTCTTTATTGGAAGTAATGGCATCCGTATTCACCTGCTGTACATTGTAGGACAATGCCTTTTCCGATCGCTTGATACCGAGGGCAGTGACCACCACTTCTTCAATCATCTGCGTGTCATTCTGCATCAGTACATTAATGGAAGCTGAACCGGTCGCCGAAATTTCCTGCGACTTATAACCGATATAAGAGAATACAAGTACCGGATTCGCTTCTGTAGTGGTCAACGTAAAGTTACCGTCCAGGTCTGTAATACAACCATTGCTGGTACCTTTTACCAATACGTTCACACCAATCAGAGGCCCCATATCATCTGATACGACTCCGGTAATAGTCCGCTCTTTCCCCTGTTGCTTACCTTCTTGTGAAGTAGCGGTCTTTTCTGAAAGATAAACGATGTTGTCCTCCACTTTATACGAAATGTTCTTCCCCTTGAGAATAACATTCAAAGCATCTTCAATGGATACATTGTTCACTTTAACGTTTTCTACTGACAGCGCAGCCAGCTTGTCGTCATAAAAAAATTGATACTTGGATTGAGACTTGATTTGTTCAATGACTGTCCCCAATGTACCGCGAGACACATTCAGGTTTAACTGGGCAAAGCCCCACTGGATAGAAACTGCCATGAACAACAAAACTAATAAAGCCCGCATGAACGTCGAACTCCGAAAAGCATAATTGTCTTTCATAAACACAATTTATAGGTTATACAATAAATTACTTCGAGAGATTCATTCTCTCGCATTCCTATATAAAACAACAGACAATGAAAATACACTTACTGAAAAAGTATCTTTTTTATCATTAATCCTAAAAAAAAGAGTTACCCCGAAAACAAGTTGATATATCATTTTGCTCAATATTACTAACGAAGTAAATAATTATTTCCACCTGATTCAAGAAAAACACCTATAATACAGATAGTAAATAACAAAATGATATATCAACTTATTTTCGAGGCAACCCTTTTCTTACTATATTATTACTATTCTTTACTTCTTCAGTTCATTCGAGAAAGAATAAGGATAATCTTCCGGCTGCGTACCTCTCTTCATATTAGGCTGGCTGCCCATATCAAACCTCAAGGTACCGCCATTCAGCAAATCGCCATGCGTCAGATAATTCCTGGAATAATCCACGCCGTTCACCTTGAGAGACTCGATATACATGTTCTCCGGTGAGTTATCCGGAGCGTCAATTGTCAGGGACTTACCGTTCTCGAAATGGAGGGTAGCCTTACGGAACAGAGGGGCGCCCAATACATACTCGTCCGTACCAGGGCAAACCGGATAGAAACCAAGTGCAGAGAAGACATACCACGCGGAAGTCTGACCGTTGTCCTCGTCACCGCAATAACCGTCGGGACCGGCAGTATACATGCGGTTCATTACCTGACGAAGCCAATATTGGGCCTTCCAAGGTTCCCCGGCGTAGTTATAAAGGTAAATCATGTGCTGGATGGGCTGGTTGCCATGGGCATAGTTACCCATATTCATCACTGTCATCTCACGGATTTCATGGATTACCTGGCCGTAGTAGCTGTCATCGAACAAGGGCGGGACAATAAATACAGAGTCAAGCATCTCTACGAAAGACTCTTTTCCACCCATCAGGTCTATCAGACCTTGAGGGTCGTGGAATACAGACCAGGAATAGTGCCAGCTGTTACCTTCAGTAAAGGCGTCACCCCACTTCAAAGGAGAGAAAGGAGACTGGAACTGGCCGTCTTGATTACGACCACGCATCAGCTTGCTTTCCTTATCAAATACATTCCTATAGTTCATGGCACGTTCCGCAAAGAGTTTCTGCTCCTTCTTCGGACGGTTCAGTTCTTTTGCCATGCGGTAGATGCACCAGTCATTATAAGCATACTCCAAAGTACGGGCAGTGTTCTCGTTGATTTTCACATCGTAGGGAACATAACCAAGCTTGTTGTAATACTCATAGCCGAGGCGACCCGTAGAAGAGACCTCGGGATGGACATTCTTTGTACCGTTGATGAGACCTTCGTACAACGTCTGCACATCCTCCACCTTCACACCTTTCAGATAGGCATCTGCCAGTACGGAAGCAGAGTTGTTGCCAATCATACAGCCACGGTGACCCGGACTTGCCCATTCGGGGAAGAAACCGCTTTCCTTATAGGTGTTGACAAGACCTTCCTGAATCTGCCTGTTCACCGACGGATACATCAGGTTGAGGAATGGGAAAAGACAGCGGAAAGTGTCCCAGAAACCGGTATCCGTATACATATAGCCGGGCAACACTTGCCCATTGTAGGGACTGTAATGAATCGGATTTCCCGCCTCATCCAGTTCATAGGATGCACGCGGGAACAACAAGGAACGATACAAACATGAGTAGAAAGTACGGTACTGGTCAAGGGTTCCGCCTTCCACATCAATACGGCCCAGCACCTTGTTCCAGGCATCCTGACCTTTCTGAACCAGTGTTTCCAAATTGTCATTGCCAAGCTCCTTCAAGTTACGGTCAGCCTGCTCAAAACCGATGAAAGAAGAGGCTACACGGGCATGTACCACTTCACCCTTACGGGTTTTGAAACCGATAACAGCACCGGCATGTCCGGCTTCCTGCTCAACCTTATTCTCGGTCAAGACGCCATCGGCTACAGACGCCTTATAAGTAAAAGGCTTGTCGAACTCTATCACGAAATAGTTCTTGAAGTTCTCGGGAACACCGCCGCTGTTACGGGTAGTATAACCGATAATACGATTCTGCTCCGGAAGTATCTTCACATAAGAGCCCTTGTCAAAGGCATCGACAACAATGTATGAATGATCATTTTCAGGGAAAGTGAAACGGAACAATACGGCACGGTCGGTAGGGGTGAACTCGGTAACCACATCGTGTTCGGCAAGATATACCTTATAATAATGAGGAAGTGCTACTTCACCCTTGTGGGAGAACCAGCTTGCACGCTTCTCTTCATCAAACTCGGGTTTGCCAACCACCGGCATAATGGAGAACTGCCCGTAGTCGTTAATCCAGGGACTGGGCTGGTGTGTCTGCTTGAAACCACGGATCTTGTTCGCGGTATAGACGTATTGCCAGCCGTCACCCATCTTACCTGTCTGAGGAGTCCAGAAGTTCATACCCCAGGGACGTGCGATCGCAGGATAGGTATTACCGGTGGAAAGCTCGAAAGTAGACTGCGTGCCGACAAGAGGACTGACATACCGGGTAAAGTCTTTGGCATGCAGCCATAAAGCACTGCTCACAAAAAAAACAATAGGATTAATTTTCGCATAATATTAGAAAGTTGTTAGTATTAAATAAATTCTTCTCGTCATATCTCGAATTTGTGCGGCCTTCCTACTTCATTGAGGAGAGGAAAACACTGTTCCCCACAATTTTATACTCCAATGGAATGGCATTCTTTATCAGATTCAGCACAGCCCCTACACTCTCTTTTTTCTTCAGTGTACCCGAGTAAGTCTTGCTTACATCTATGTTCGGTGCCAGAATTACCCTCACCCCATACGAATTCTCCAATGTACGCGCAATGGTGTATAGGTCAGCCTTCTCAAAGACAAACTCATTATTGTGCCAGTTTTCGATTCCCGTATCCACCTGCTTCACCACCAGACGCCTAGTCATTCCGTTCAGCTCGGCTTTCTGTCCGGGGGCAAGGATAATCATACCCTCGCCATGATTACCTTTCACCTCTACTTCGCCTTTCAAAAGGGTAGCTACTGCAGACATCTTAGCCTTGTCAGACTTGAGGTTGAAAACAGTTCCCAATACTCTGACCTGCATGACCTCACTCTGTACGACAAACGGTTTTTCCGGATTCCTCATCACCTCAAAATATCCTTCTCCTTCCAGATAAACCTTTCTTCCCTTCCCTGCAAACTCATGTGGATATTTCAGGGTAGTGTTTTTATTCAGCCAGACTTTGGTTCCATCCGGCAGTTTCAGTTCCTTAATCTTATCATGAGTGGTGACAGCCAGTAATGTTTCCGGCTGGCTATAAGTCTGATAAAAAAGATAGCCGAAAGTACCCAAAAGGAAGAAGCCCACAAATACGGCCGCATACCGTATCCACCCAACCATCCTCCGTACCTTGTATTGTTTCGTCTTCTCTTGTTCCAGCCTTTTAAACAATCGCTTTTCGGCCTTTTCTATGTCTTGTGTATTCGAAGTATCCCCCAGTCTCCCCAAGTGGTAAATCTCCTCCAGCCTGAACAATTCGCGTGCATTCTCACCCGACCCTTCCAGCCAGGCGTTCACCTCACGAAGTTCATCTTCCGTACATTCACCCATAAGGAACTTGGCCAATATCTCCTCATTCAACTTATTCATTCTTTCCTTCATTATGATAATAAAACAACGCTGCTCGCAAAAACACTTACTTTCCCGATGAAAAACAGAGCCAACATCAGGTTCAGATACCCCAGTTTATCACGCAGCAACTTCAAAGCTTTGTACATGTGAGCCTCCACCGTACGCAATGACACTCCCATCGTATCAGCTATCTCCTTATTTTTCATATCATGCAGATAGCTGAGTTTGAATACCATCCGGCACTTGTCCGGCAATTCATTGATGGCATCGGACAGCTTCCTCCTGAGTTCGGCATCCTCTATCCGTTTCACCACATCATTGCTGTCAGGTTGATAGAACTCAACCCTCTTTTTATGGATTTCGAGCATGACAGCCTCATAGCCACTCACAATGTCCCGATGCTTCAGAACGTTCAAGGCACGGGTATACACCGCCCTATACAGAAAAGCCTGAATCTGCTCTCCCACCTTCATGGTATCTTTCCGCTTCCACAGCTCCACGAAAACATCCTGTACCACATCTTCCGCATCTTCTTCCCCCACAATGCGTGTGGCATAGAACAGCAGGTTGGTATAATACCTGCGGAAAAGGGATTTATATGTCAAGTCGAAATGTTCATTCATATGTTAGCCGGTTATCGGGGACTGTACCATGCCTGACCTGGCTTATCCCCCATTTCAAATTCGAAAACACTTCCATCCATTATCTGTTCATGCGTAATATAACTTTTGTCATAGTTCTTACCGTTGAGTTTGACAGATTGAATGTAGCAATTTTCCTTGCTCACCGCCGGCGCCAGTACCGTAAAGGTCTTTCCACCGGGCAGGTGCATCTTCATTTCCGGATATAGGGGGGTACCGATTTCATATTTTCCACCAACCGGGTCTACCGGATAAAAGCCCATCGCACTGAACACATACCAGGCGGACATCTGTCCGCAATCCTCGTTGCCGCACAAACCGGCAGGAGTGTTCAGGTAGAGTTCACGCATCACCCGGGCTGCATATTTCTGGGTTTTCCAAGGTTGATCCACAGCATTGAACAGATAGATGACGTGATGGCTAGGCTCATTTCCATGCGCATACTGGCCAATCATCCCGGTGCTGAAAATAGGCAACTCATCATCTGCAGAAGGATTGTAAGTAAACATACTGTCCAGCTTCTGGGCAAACCGTTCCTTACCTCCGGTCAAAACTATCAAACCGTCAATATCCTGCTGCACAGACCAGAAGTATTGCCAGCCGTTGCTCTCGCAGATGTGCGGAGTATAGTCGTCCGGCGAGAAGTTCCGGATAAACTCTCCCTTGTCATCACGGGGCTGCATGAAAGAACTTACCGGATTGTAGACATTCCGGTAATTACGGGAACGCTTATAAAACTCGTCCGCAACCTCCTTATCGCCCAGCTTCTCTGCCATACGGGCTATACAATAGTCATCATATGCATATTCCAGTGTTTTAGAAAGTGACCAGTTTTCCGAATTATACTGATCTGTCACATTATAAGGAACATAGCCATATTTCTTATATAACCCAATGCCACGATAGGAATCGATATTGGCAGTAGCTACACAAGCCTCCAAGGCCTTTTTCGCATCGAAGTCCCCAATACCTTTCAGATAGGCATCTACAATAACCGGCACAGAGTGGTAACCTATCATCATATCTGTCTCGCCCCCCTGAAAATTCCATACGGGAAGGCGGCCGTTCTGTTCGAAGAAGGCGAGGAAGGACTTCACCATATCATTCACCCGTTCCGGCTCAATAAAAGTATAGAGAGGATGAGCCGCACGGTAAGTGTCCCACAAGGAGAAAGTACTGTAATTTGTCCAGCCCTCTACCCGGTGCACTTGCTTGTCGGGACCGTAATAGGCGCCGTCCACATCACTGTAAATGGTAGGAGCAATCATCGAATGATATAAAGCTGTATAGAACTTGACTTTCTCATCGCGGTCATCGCATTTTATTTCTATCCGGGACAATTGTTCGTTCCAATCATCCTGCACAGCAGCCAGGTATTTGTCGAAATCATCATCAGGTACTTCTGCTGCTAGATTACGTGCCGCCCCTTCCATACTTACACCGGAGATGGCAGTACTGACAAGAATCTGTTCTCCTTCCTTAGTCTGAAAGTCGAATCGTGCAATGACAGATGTTCCTATCCGCTTGCCTTCTTTCTCTATGGCAGCTGTATCGAGCTGCATCGCAGCAAACGGTTTGGAGAAACGTGTACGGAAGTAGAGGCGCTGGTCGCGTGCCCAACCGTCAGAGTAACGGTAACCTTGCACCGTTACCGAATCGACGGCTTCTATGTGAGAATCATTGGTAAAATCCCAATTCATGGCTTTCCGCAAATTCAGGAAAACGGCAGCATCGGCTTTTGGGAAAGTATACCGCTGAATGCCACAACGCTCGGTGGCCGTCAACTCTACATTTATATTATAATCTTTCAGACGCACCTGATAATATCCAGCGCTTGCCGACTCTTCCGAATGAGAGAACAAAGAGTGAATGCCGAGCGGAGCTTCCGCCTCCTTATAAGGCAATGTCACCGGCATAAAAGAGATGTCATACAAGTCACCAGCGCCGGTTCCGGAGAGATGGGTATGGCTGAAGCCTGCAATGGTACTGTCCGGATAAAAATATCCGGAAATACGGTCCCAGCCCGGCAGTCCGTTGTCAGGACTGAGCTGCACCATGCCAAACGGCGCCTGGGCACCCGGATAGGTGTTTCCAGTAAAATCTGTACCGATAAAGGGATTCACAAACTCTGTATAAGACACACTCTTCACATCCGACACCTGCGAGGTGCATGCCAGAAAGGATGAAAAGACCACAAACAAACAACAAGATTTTATCAAATTCATAACATTATAGGGTTAACGTGTATAGTATAACAACCTAACCGGATAAAACACTTACACATCTTGTCACTTTTCTACAGAATTCATGCAAACAAAAGTAATACAAAATTCCGATTAATCCTCTTTTTTATTTTGTAAAAATATACTTTACACTATCTTTGTCACAAAAAGTCACAATGAATTACACGACCTATCTTTTCGACTTTGATTATACGCTTGCTGATTCTTCCCGCGGAATCGTCACTTGTTTCCGCAACGTACTGACCCGTCACGGATATACAGAGGTGACGGATGACGACATCAAACGTACTATCGGCAAGACTCTGGAAGACTCTTTTTCCATCCTCACCGGCGTGACAGATGCCGGACAACTGGCAGGATTCAAGGCAGAATACCGAAAAGAGGCCGATACGCATATGACTGTCAACACGGTGCTTTTCCTGGAAACCAAGTCCGTACTGACTGCACTGAAGGACTCCGGCGCCCGCATCGGAATCATCTCGACCAAATACCGATTCCGCATCAAGGAACTCCTCGACCAGCATTTTCCTGAAGATTTTATGGACATCATCGTGGGTGGTGAAGACGTGAAAGCCGCCAAGCCATCTCCCGAAGGGCTACTCCTTGCCATTAAGCGGCTACATGTCAGCAAAGCCGAGACCCTCTATATAGGCGACAGCACGGTAGATGCGGAAACAGCCCAAGCGGCCGGAGTAGACTTTGCTGGAGTCACCCACGGAGTAACCACTGCCAAAGAATTGGAGAAGTACCCACACCGGAAAATAATGAACACCTTGGAAGAACTGCTGGCAGTTCAGGAGGAGCATCCTTCCATATTCAAGATTGAAAATCCCATCCGGCCGGAAAATGCGCATGCCACTTCTCCCCGGAAACAGAAAAGGATAAGCGTCTGGCAAATCCTCCTTCTAGTGACACTCTTCTGGCTGGCTATTGAAGAGCTGGACATGACCGACGACAGCAACTTCTTCCCGGTTGTTTTCATACTGACATTGTGGGGTATCCTCCAAAAAAGAAGGATACTACCCAACAAAGCAAAAACTTTCATCGACTCATGGTGGCACCCCTGCGCAGTACGCTTACGCGCATTTCACATCAAGCTGATACAAGGGAGAAAAACTCCTCCCGCTGGCAACGAAACCTGCACCTGCCTGAATTGTGGCACCACCTATACCGGCAACTACTGTAACCGTTGCGGACAAAGCCGTAACACTCCACGCTATCGGTTGAGCAACGCGCTTAAAAACATTGCCGGAGGCTTCTTCAATATAGATAATGGCTTTGGACGTACCCTTCTGGAACTCCTCTACCGTCCGGGATACATGATTAGAGACTTCATCGGCGGTAAGCGTGTAGAGTATTTTCGCCCGTTCCAGACACTCTTCATTCTTGCAGCCCTTTATATCATGGCTGTACAACTGGTAGACCCGGAAGCTCTGAGCAAAAAAGAAAAGACGGAAAAGACAGAGCAGACAGACAAAGAAGAAATCATTGCCGCTAAAGAGAAGCTTACCAAAAAGATGGAGAAAACCTATAGCAAAGAGGAAAAGCGAGCCCTCGCCATCACTATAAAAAGCCTGGAGAAAAGCTTGAACAAACTGGAAGAGAAGAACGACTCCACTTCTGCCACACAGGTATCCGAACAGAACAGCGATGATGGCGACCTCATCGATGAATTTGTAAACGACACCTCGGAAGTGGGAGACAGACTGGAAAAAGTCTTCCAGAACTCTCCTTTCCTAATGAAAGTATGGAATCTGATGAAGAGCTGGGGACACGGAAACAAGGCATTCCGCATCATTGCCACACTGCCTTTGTTTGCACTTGCCACCCAACTTGCCTTCCGACGCCGGAAATATAAGTTAAACTACAATACCACGGAGCATGTGTTCATACAAGCCTACATAGCTTGCCAGATACTCCTGCTGAGCATCATCGTGCTGCCTTTCAACGGGTACGCAAAGGTAGACGATTTGTATGAGCTGCCTTTATGGCTTATTTTCGTCCTATTCTGTTGGGATTACAAACAATTGTACCGCTGCACCTGGTGGAGAAGCTTTTGGCGCACTATCCTCATGCTGACTTACAGTCTTGTGCTACTCGTCATATTCGCGTGTCTTGTAATGGCGCTGATGCTGGCCGGTATCTATGTTCTGAAATTCATTTTGTAACAGAAACCATCCCTACACGGACTGTTTCTCCTTGATGAAACAGTTTTTCTCCAATAATCTAAAAGTACAATCTGCATTAAAAGAACAAAAAAGCAAAAGAACATTTGTCTATTTAGAATAAAAAGAGTACTTTTGTGCCCGATTATTCCGCACCGGGTTCGACCAAGTGCTTTCTAAGTGATTAGAGACCACCCGACGGAGCTAACTTATACATTATATATAAGAAATGTACGCAATTGTAGAAATCAACGGTCAGCAATTCAAAGCAGAAGCTGGCAAAAAGCTGTTTGTACACCACATCCAGAATGCAGAAAACGGTGCAACAGTAGAGTTTGACAAGGTTCTTTTGGTAGACAAAGACGGCAACATCACCGTAGGTGCTCCCACAGTAGAGGGTGCAAAGGTTGTTTGCCAGGTCGTATCAAACATGGTAAAAGGCGATAAAGTTCTTGTTTTCCACAAGAAAAGAAGAAAAGGTTATCGTAAGTTGAACGGTCACCGTCAACAATTCACAGAGTTAACAATTACAGAAGTAGTAGCTTAATCAATTAAAAAAGTAAGAAGAAATGGCACATAAAAAAGGTGTCGGTAGTTCTAAGAACGGCCGCGAATCACAGAGCAAGAGATTAGGCGTTAAGATATTTGGTGGCGAAGCTTGCAAAGCAGGTAACATCATCGTTCGTCAAAGAGGTACTGAATTCCACCCGGGT
>ERZ1504931.310-NODE-310-length-17325-cov-3.850724_pt1 | contig 17325 bp, 19 predicted proteins | sample MGYA00574602_ERZ1504931 | MGnify/ENA primary metagenome ERZ1504931 (study PRJEB39906, sample SAMEA3182102) | gut metagenome | biome: human; feature: gut; material: Stool; isolation source: human stools | place: Canada | collected 2013-02-18 ...
GACGGCAACTATGTGGGAATTTCCCCCTGCAGTTTTAAGAAGACCTCAGGAAGTCATGTGATCACCCTGCGAAAATCCGGTTATGAAACCAGAAGTTATACGGTACAGGTGGATGAAGAAGAAAAGGATGTATCCTACTCATTTGTAGACCTGACGGCCAGCTCTTCATCGACAGAATGATCCTTTCCGGGAGGGGAAGAAATGCCGTAAATATGCGGAAAAACCTTGACAAAAGGGATAAAAACAGATATATATATGTATAGACGTTTCAAAAGAACTATTTTCGAGCGTAAAATTAATAACGAAAACTCATTACAGGAGGAGTTCAATATGAACAAAACAGAATTAGTTGCAGCTATGGCTGATCAGGCTGGTCTTTCCAAGAAGGACGCAGAGAAGGCATTAAAGGCATTCACCGATGTTGTTGCTGAAGAGTTAAAGAAGGATGGTAAGGTTCAGTTAGTTGGCTTCGGTACTTTCGAAGTATCCAGCAGAGCAGCTAGAGAGGGTAGAAATCCTCAGAGCGGCGCACCTATGAAGATCGCTGCTTCCAAGGCTCCTAAGTTCAAGGCTGGTAAGGCATTAAAGGATATGCTGAACGCATAATAGAAGCTGAATTTTCAGAGACTCGATGGGACAACCTTTCGGGTCTCTTTTGTTTTTCAGAAACGGATGATCGTGAGGTTAAAAGCATGAGATTAGACAAATATTTGAAGGTATCCCGACTGATCAAGCGCCGTACTGTGGCTAATGAAGCCTGCGACAGCGGCAGAGTGCTGATCAATGATAAGCCGGCAAAGGCATCCGCCAATGTCAAAGAGGGAGATATCATTTCCATCTCTTTCGGCAACAAGGAAGTAAAAGTCGAGGTCCTGGATGTACAGGAGACCGTGAAAAAAGAAGAAGCCAAAGAACTTTTCCGTTATATATAATATCAGGTTCTCTATGTATAAATTTCCACATTTTCCCATACAATACATTGTAAGTCCGGTTCCGGAAGGAGCGGAGGATGGGAGGCTATGGAGAGAATGGAAGATTTAAACGCGACAGGACGTATGCATAAAGTGACCATGACCAACAGACGGACATGTACCGTGAATGGGGTAAATGACGTCCTTTCCTTTGATCTGCGGGAGATCCTGCTGGAGACGGAACAGGGGATGCTGATGATCCATGGCAACGAGCTCCATGTGAACCGCCTGACATTAGATAAGGGGGAAGTGGATATTGACGGCCGGATCGACAGCCTTGTATATTCGGATACCGCAGCATCCGGAGAAAAACAGGAATCCTTCCTGGGCAGGCTGTTCCGCTGATGGATGAAAATGTTTTTCTGCTGCATTCCTTTCTGCTGGGTGTGGGGATCACTTTTCTGTATGATATTCTGCGGATCCTGCGAAGAGTGTTTGCTCACAGTACCAGCATGGTATCTCTGGAAGATCTGGCATTCTGGATCTACTGTGCGGGAAAGGTCTTTCTGCTGATGTTTCATGAAAGTAACGGGAACCTGCGATGGTTTGCCGTGCTGGGGGCATTGGCGGGAATGTACCTGTATCACAGGACAATCAGTCCCTTTTTTGTAAAGTATGTGGCACTGGGCCTGAATACTCTTCTGCACCCAATCCGGAAAGCCTTGCGGATCACGGGAAATTGGCTGAAAAAGCAGTTGACTATACTTAGGAAAATGCTTAAAATATTCATTAAAAGGAGATGCGCGTATGGCAAGAAGAAAAGCAGCCTACCGCAAGAGACACCAGAACCGGTTCAGTATGTTCCTGGTGACCCTGGTCGTGTTGATGATCATGGTGGTCGTTGCGGCGCGGAGCGTGGAATTACAACAGAAGATTGCGGGCTATGATACCCAGATCGCAAGTCTTGGCGCGCAGATCGAAGCAGAGCAGACCAGAGCGGAACAGATCGAGGAATTCGGTAAGTACACTCAGACGAAAGCTTATGTGGAAGAGGTGGCGAAGGATAAGCTGGGACTGGTATACGAAGGTGAGATCCTTTTTCAGGAAGACAATTAAGCAGGGAAACTGTTTCTCAACAGTGAACCTGCTTTTTTTGTCGCAAAAAATGAAGTCTTTCCCTCCCTCGATTTGACAAAAGGAAGAGGAAAACTGCCCTATAATCGTGAAAACAGAAAGGGGAGGATGCCATGATCATAGGGAAAAAGGAGCAGGAACGGCTGGAGAGAGAACAGTGTGCACAGATCTCACTGCTGTGCAGACAGAAACTGATGGGATATGCGGAGAGTTTTGAGGAACTGGGGAAGAGCTTTCGGCAGGAGATACAGATTACAGGAGAGGACAGGCAGAATATTCTGGAAAAATGTATGCTGTGGCAGAGCAGACAGATCATGGGAGACCATCTGCAGGAAGTGGCCCGGATCATGGAACGGGTGGCAGGAGAGGAACTGGGGTATTGTCCGCTGGAAGAGAAAAAGAGGAAAAGCCTGGTACAGGCGCTCAAGAGTGAAGGGATCATCGCCAGAGACCTCTGCTATGTAGAGAAGGACGGCAGCAGCTCCGGGACAGAAGCAGGGATCAGTATGACACTGTCCACCGAAAAAAGGCACTATAAGGCGGCACAGGTGGCGGACATGCTGACGGTATTATTGGGAAAAAAGCTGCAGGTCTCTTCAGGAAGCCCTTATCTCGTGGAGCAGGAGCCGCATTGTTTTCTGTTCACAGAGGAACCGAAATACATAGCACTGACGGGGGTGAGCCGGGCGGTAAAAGAAGGGGAGAAAGTCTCGGGGGATCAGTATGCCACCATGGAATCGGAAAAAGGGAAGCTGATCCTGCTGTTGTCTGATGGGACAGGCTCCGGGGAGGATGCCAGCCGGGGCAGCGGCAGAGTCATGGATCTCATGGAAAAAATGCTGGAGGCGGGCTTCGGGACCGAGGCATCTGTGAATCTCCTGAATTCTGCGTTGTATGCGCAAAATGAAGAGGACGATCATCCTACGATAGACCTTTGCAGCCTGGATCTGTATACCGGCGAATGTGAGATCTGCAAGGTGGGCGGTGTTGCCACGTTCTGGAAGACCTCCGGAAGGGTTCTCTGTGTCGGCGGCGAAAGCCTGCCGTTAGGTATTTTTCAAAAAGTGCAGATAGAACGACAGATGTGTCAGATCCGGCCGGGAGATCTGCTGGTCATGATGACGGACGGGGTTCTGGATATGATGGAAGACGGGGAAGAGCGCATGGCACAGGTGCTGGAAGGGTTGCAGGAACAGAACCCGCAGGAGATCGCAGAGAAAATATTGTCCTATGCCATCTGTGCCTCAGAGGGACGGATTCGGGACGATATGACGGTATTTGTGCTCTGCCTGTGGGAAAACACGTGATGCCGCCTTGATTTTTCCCCATAATTAGGATAGAGTAAAAACATGAATACATGGATGGATACGCGAGAAAAAGTATTTGCATATATCAGAGAGCATCACATGCTGCAGGCCGGCGACCGTGTGGTAGCCGGTGTTTCTGGAGGGGCAGACTCGGTTTGCCTCTTATTTTTGTTGCTGGAATGGCAGAAGGAAGTACCTACAGACATTGCCGTAGTGCATGTGGATCACGGCATTCGCGCGGAGGCCGGAGAAGATGCCCGGTATGTGGAGCAGCTCTGCGAGGAGAGAGGAATCCCTTTTTTCCTGACCAGGGCAGAGGTAAGGAACAGAGCCCGCATGGAGAAAATCTCTGAGGAAGAAGCCGGGCGCAGAACGAGATATGAGGCGTTTGAAAAGGCGGCAAAGGAGTGGGGAGCCACGAAGATCGCAGTGGCCCACAACAGCAATGACCGCAGCGAGACCCAGCTGTTCCATTTGTTCCGGGGCAGTGGAATCCGGGGACTGGCCAGCATTTTGCCTGTGAGAGATCGGATTATACGACCGCTCCTATGTCTGGAACGGTGGGAGATCGAGAAGTTTTTACAACAGCGAGGAATTGTCTATTGCAAGGATGCCACCAATGAGGAGGATGACTACACCAGAAATCGTATTCGGCATCATATTTTGCCTTATGCGGAGCAGAATATTGTAAAGGGCTGTGTAGCGCATATGAATCAGACGGCGGAGCTGCTGGCGGAGACGGAGGACTATCTGGAACTGCAGACAAAAGAAGCAGCTGGCCGATGTATCCGGGCAACGGACGGTGATGGAGAGTCCGCAGAGACGGGGGACAGCCGGAACGCGGTGATCTGTATTGCTGTGGAGTCTTTTCTGTCGTTGCATCCTGTGATCCGTAAGCGCCTCTTGTATGAAGAAGTGAAGCAATTGTCTCCCGGACAGAAAGACATCACTTACCAGCATATTCAGGAACTGCTGACCTTGTTTACCAGGGAAGGCAACCGGCAGATCTGTCTTCCGTTCGGCATCCGGGGTAGACGGCAATATGAGGAAGTCCTGCTGACAGTAGAGAGGACAGACAGGGAGCTTTTGGAGAAGACGGAAGTGGCTGAGAAATATCAACCAACTCTGCAGCTTTCTCCCGGACAGACAGGGACAGTGGAATGTGAAGTGGGAACGGTGGAATACTGTGTGTGTGACCTGGCCGCTGCCCATGAAAAAAACCAAGAAGTTCCCACAAATCAGTATACGAAATGGTTTGATTATGATAAAATAAAAAAATGTCCGGTGATACGGACAAGAAAGCCGGGTGACTATCTGACCATTGCTGACGGAAGAGGCGGGATGATCCATAAATCGCTGAAAAGTTATCTGGTCGATCAAAAGATCCCGCAGGCGGAACGCGACAGACTGCCGATCCTGGCAGAGGGAGAGCATGTACTGTGGGTCGTGGGATACCGTATCAGCGAATATTATAAAGTAACGGAGAATACAAAACGTATTTTAAAGGTACAATTAATAAGAAAGGAGTTCGCTTAAAAGCGAAAAGACAAAAGAAAATGGCAGAGCATATCAGAGTACTGTTGACAGAAGAGGAAGTAGATAAGAGAATCCAGGAGATCGGTGAGCAGATCAGCAAGGATTATGCGGGTAAGCAGGTACACCTTGTATGTGTACTGAAGGGTGGCAGCTTTTTCATGTGTGAACTGGCAAAGCGTATCACTGTTCCCGTATCTCTGGACTTTATGTCCGTATCCAGCTATGGCAGCGATACCAAGTCCAGCGGTGTAGTCAAGATCGTGAAGGATCTGGACGAATCTCTGAAAGATAAGGAAGTTATTGTAGTAGAGGATATCGTGGACAGCGGAAGAACCCTGAGCTATCTGCTGGAGATGCTGAAGGACAGAGGTCCGGCTTCTTTACGTCTGTGCACCCTGTTGGACAAACCCGAGAGAAGAGTGATCGATGTCCATGTGGATTATACCGGATTTAATATTCCCGATGAGTTTGTAGTGGGCTATGGTCTGGATTATGATCAGAGATATCGTAATCTGCCTTACATCGGTGTGGTAGAATTCGATTAAGCGATACAAAGATGTAGGAGGCCCGTGAAGTTGAAACAAAACGGCAAAACAATCAATTCATATTTTATATTTATCATACTTCTGCTTCTGGTGATCTTCGGCCTCAACCTGTTGAACAACCGTACAGATGAATACACCAAGGCGGAGTTCATTGCGGATCTGGATGCCGGCAATGTATCGGAAGTCGTGGTGCAGCCCAACGGAGAAGCACCTACCGGATATCTGGAGATCCAGATGAAGAACGGTGTATCTCATAAGCTGTACGCAACGGACATTACAGAACTGGAGACCCTGGTACGTGAGTATGGGTTTGATCCGGTGGTCAATGACATTGAAAGGGAGAACTGGTTCCTGACCTATATGCTGCCGATGCTGGTCGTGCTGGCGGTGGGAATTTTCCTGTTCATGATGATGAATGCCCAACAGGCAGGCGGCGGTAACGGCAAGATGATGAACTTCGGCAAAAGCCGCGCCAAGATGACATTGGGTGACAAGAGTGTCACATTCGCTCAGGTAGCCGGTCTGAAAGAGGAAAAGGAAGAACTGGAGGAGATCGTTGATTTCCTGAAGGAGCCGGGAAAATACACCGGTGTCGGAGCCAGAATCCCCAAGGGTGTCCTGTTGGAGGGCCCTCCCGGAACCGGTAAGACCCTGTTGGCCAAGGCAGTGGCCGGAGAAGCCGGAGTACCGTTCTTCAGCATTTCCGGATCCGATTTCGTGGAAATGTTCGTTGGTGTGGGCGCTTCCCGTGTGCGTGACCTGTTTGAAGAAGCAAAGCATAATGCACCTTGTATCGTATTTATCGATGAGATCGATGCCGTGGCAAGACGGCGTGGTACCGGTATGGGCGGAGGACACGATGAGAGAGAGCAGACCCTGAACCAGTTACTGGTAGAAATGGACGGTTTCGGCGTCAATGAGGGCATTATCGTTATGGCGGCCACCAACCGTGTGGATATTCTGGATCCTGCAATCCTGCGTCCCGGTCGTTTCGACCGTAAGGTAGCGGTGGGAACCCCGGATATCGGTGGCAGAGAAGAGATTTTGAAAGTACATGCGAAGAACAAACCTCTGGGGGATGATGTGAATCTGCAGCAGATCGCTCAGACTACTGCAGGCTTCACCGGAGCGGATCTGGAGAACCTGCTGAACGAAGCGGCCATTATCGCGGCGAAAGAGAACCGCTCCTTTATCGCACAGAAGGATATCAAGAGAGCCTTTATCAAAGTGGGAATCGGTGCGGAGAAGAAGAGCCGTATCATTTCCGACAAGGAGAAGAAGATCACTGCATACCACGAAGCAGGCCATGCGATCCTGTTCCATGTACTTCCGGATGTGGGACCGGTCTATACCGTATCCATTATCCCGACCGGAGTGGGAGCTGCCGGTTATACCATGCCCCTGCCGGAAAAGGATGAGATGTTCGCCACCAAGAGCCGTATGCTCCAGGATATCATGGTATCTTTGGGAGGACGTATTGCGGAGGAGATCATCTTCGGTGATATCACCACAGGAGCTTCCAGTGATATCAAGAAAGCCACCAAGACGGCCCGCCGTATGGTGACCCGTTACGGAATGTCCGATCATATCGGTGTCATCTGTTATGATGATGACGATGATGAGGTCTTCATCGGTAAGGATCTGGCTCATGCCAAGGCTCACAGTGAAGAGATATCCGGCGAAATCGACAAGGAAGTCAAGAGTATCATCGATGACTGCTATACCAAAGCCAAGGATATTATCTTACAGCATGAGGATGTGCTGCATAGCTGTGCACAGCTGCTGTTGGAGAAGGAGAAGATCACCAGAGAAGAGTTTGAGGGTCTTTTCGTATAGGAAAAGGTTTTCGCAGGAGTTTCGTTGGATTGGTAGTATTGTACAAACTGGTTTTGTGAAAAATACACAAAAACGCATATGCACTTTTGTAATATTTGTGAATTTTGAGAATAGTCAAAAATAGGAGTGCATGCTATTATAATACTCGTAACCCCCCCAATACATTATATAGTTTTTTGCTATACCCCATAAGAAAGAAATACCTTCTCTAAAAAGGGCAGTCCTCCCAAGACTGTCCTTTTTACTGTCTAAAAATCGCTGAATAAAGAGGCGGGCAGTTGTCAGATGTAAGGAAAAAGGGTATAATAAATAGAGCTTTTGAGCTTGGGACATGTCACACTGCCGGAGCGCACAAGACAACAAAGCACTTTGGCAGAAGCAGTGTCATAATATAGATAGTAAGACATTAGTCTCAGAAAGGGTAGATACTATGGATCTGGAGCTATTACGTCGAACAGAATATAATCAGCAATACATTGCGGCCATGAGACCTGTATTTAACAGGAGAGCACTTTTTACAGATACCAGTGCGGAATATGTGATTCCGGAAGAGCCGGCCTGTTTTTCCGAAGTGACGATCCGCTTCCGGACCGCCAGAAATAATGTGGACAGAGTGTTCCTGGTATGCGGCGGACAGAAGCATCTTATGGTACGTGTGGAGAGCAAAAATGATTTTGACTATTATGCCTACGTAATGCGTCTGGATGATCAGAAGGTATCTTATTATTTTGAGGTGCAGACCGGCAGAATTACCGGCATCTTTGATATGCGGGGCCTGGTGCAGGAAGTTAATGAATATTATGATTTCATTATCATTCCCGGTTTCCACACCCCCGACTGGGCCAAGGGAGCGGTCATGTACCAGATCTATACGGATCGTTTCTGCAATGGAGATTCTTCCAATGATGTATTGACCAATGAATATTGCTACATCGGAGAACCGGTACACTGCGTAGAGGACTGGGGACGTTATCCCGCACAGATGGATGTCCGTGAGTTCTACGGCGGAGACCTGCAGGGTGTGCTGGATAAGATGGACTACCTGCAGGATCTGGGAGTTGAGGTGATTTATTTTAATCCTCTGTTTGTCTCCCCTTCCAACCACAAATACGATATTCAGGATTATGATTATATTGATCCCCATATTGGAAAGATTGTCAGTGATGAAGGGGATCTGCTTCCCGACGGACAGCGGGAGAACCGTTTCGCTTCCCGTTACATTGACCGTGTGACTAACAAGGCGAATCTGGAAGCCAGCAACGAGCTGTTTGCTCAGGTGGTGGCAGAGGCACACCGCAGAGGCATGAGAGTCATTCTGGATGGCGTGTTCAATCACTGTGGTTCCTTTAATAAATGGATGGACAGAGAGCGCATCTATGAGAATGCGGAAGGATATGACAGGGGTGCCTATGTCAGTGCTGACAGCCCTTATCGGAATTACTTTGATTTCCACAATCAGGCAGCATGGCCCTATAACAATTCCTATGACGGATGGTGGGGACATGACACACTGCCGAAGCTGAACTACGAGGGATCCCAGGAACTGATGGACTATGTCCTTCATGTAGCGAAAAAATGGGTATCTCCGCCCTACAATGTGGATGGATGGAGACTGGATGTGGCAGCTGATCTGGGTCACAGTCAGGAATTCAACCATCATTTCTGGCAGGAATTCCGGAAAGCGGTAAAAGAGGCCAATCCGGAAGCCATTATTCTGGCAGAGCATTACGGCAACACCAGAGACTGGTTACAGGGAAATGAATGGGATACCGTTATGAACTACGATGCATTCATGGAGCCCGTGACCTGGTTTCTGACCGGTATGGAGAAACACAGTGATGACTACCGGGAGGATCTGCTCGGCAATTCCGAGAGCTTCTGGGGTGCTATGCGGCATCATACCTCCAGTTTCTCCATGCCCAGCTGGCAGGTGGCGATGAACGAACTGTCCAACCATGATCATTCCCGTTTCCTGACGAGAACAAATCATAAGGTGGGACGTACCAATACACTGGGCCCCCAGGCTGCGGAACAAGGTATTAATAAAGCGGTCTTCCGGGAAGGTGTTGTGATCCAGATGACATGGACGGGTGCACCTACGATCTATTACGGAGATGAGGCCGGTGTCTGTGGTTTCACGGATCCCGACAACCGCAGAACGTATCCCTGGGGACATGAGGATCAGGTGCTGCTGGCATTTCATAAGGACATTATCCGCCTGCGCCGGGAGAACGAGGAGCTGCGGATCGGCTCCTTGAAAATGTTGGAAAATGACTACAACTTTATTTCTTACGGACGTTTTAACCGCAAGGGGCAGTGTGCGATCCTGATCAATAATAATTATCATCCCATCACCAAAGAGATTCATGTGTGGGAGATCGGAACCCCTAAGACAGGTAAGATGAAAGTGATCCTGCAGTCCAGGGATGACGGGTATTGCATGGAAGGTGCGGAGTATGAGATCAGGGCAGGCAAGGTTCTGATCGAGATGCCACAGACCTCGGCAACGATCCTGAAATACGTAGAAGAATAAATATATGTAACTATTCAGAACACCATTCGCAAAACCGCCTCTGCGAGGCTTCCTTTTTGCTCATGGTGGTTACTTTGCCCTATAAATAGTTACAAATACAAAAGACAGAGAGGATATTCGATGTTCACCATCATTATTACCCTGCTGTTGCCGCTGGTATCCATTGGGATCTGGCGGCAATCTATTTTAAAAAATAACAAAAAAAGCGGACAGTCTGTCACAATCGGGAAGGGAGAATATGTCCTTCGTTATCTCACCTGCCTGCTCTGTATGCTGGTCATTCCCTGGATCCTGTTGTCGCTGACCGGCAATGACGGCAATACGATCTTGAGAAAGCTGTTGGAATCCAGAGAATATGCAGTGAAAGTTCTATGCCTGGAGATCAGCATGATGCTGGTCTATGCCATTGCAGAATTGTTCGTGGAAGAAGCGAAAGCCGGAAAGCATGAGAAGATCCGGAGCGTCCTGAGTAAGATTACCGATAGCAAGGCGTGGAGCGTATTTCGCAAATACATAGGACCGATGGCAGTACTGGCATTGACAGTGCTGGTAGTGTGTCTGAACTTCAGTATGATGTCCGACCGTGTGCTGTGGGGGGATGAGGCGTTTTCTGCGAATACGGCCCACAAGGATGTGGATGGCATTTTGCAGGTATTGTATTACTGGGACAATCATCCGCCACTGTATTATTACTGGCTGAAATTATTCGGGACCCTGTTCGGATATAAGGTACCGGTATTCCATCTGGCCTCTCTGGTGCCCTTCGTGATCGGAATCGTACTGGCACTGACCGTTGTGCGGAAACATTTCGGGCTGCTTCCGGCAACATTTTTTGTGATGATCTCCGGTCTGGGACAGGCATGTCTGGAGTACAATCTGGAAGTCCGCATGTATGCGCTGGCTTTCCTGTGTGTAATGGGTTGCTTCTATTGTTCCTACAGAGTCATTGCTGACGGCAACAGGAAGACCTGGGCAGGCATGGTGCTGTGGGCACTGGCAGCAGCGTATTCTCACTATTATGCACTGGTGGCTGTGGGAATCATGATGTTTTTCACCGGAGTGGCCGTATGGATCAAATACCGTGGGAAAACATGGATAAAGGGTGTTCTGGCCATCGTAGCATTTTTCATAGGTTATGCACCCTGGCTATATTTCTTCTATGCCGGCTTGAAAAATGTCAGCAGAGGCTGGTGGATGACAGAGATCCTGGGACTGGACCAGAGTCTGGAGATCGTTATGGGCGGCAGAGGGATGAATGGTATCGTATTCCCGCTGGTGATTCTGTTTCTGGTGGTGACCCTGGCAGTGGATTCTTCTGTATTCTCTGTGGAAAAAGACGGAGTACATATGCAGAAGCCTTCTGTGAGAAACTGGTCTGACAAGACATATGCCATGGCAGTGGGAGCCTGCACAATCCTTGGAACTTTGGCATTTGCTTATTTGTTAAGTGTTGTTATGGCGCCGATGCTGGCACAGAGATATCTGTATCCGCTAAGTGCGGTCGCGATTGTAATGCTGGTGATCGGCAGCAGCAGAGTGCTGGAACTGGCTGCAGAGCTAGAGAAGAAGTCCTGGAAGGGCCTGGAGGCTGTAAACAGAATTGTGCTAGCGGTATTGCTGGTAGTATTATTCGGCCTGGGAATTCAGAACTATCGGGAATGCTATGACAGCTATGAACAGCAGAAGGTGGAGACCGAAAAAACACTGGATCTGATCGGTACACCCGATGAGGATGTAAATATGGTCACGAATGGTGTAAAACATCTGGGTTGGACCGTGCTGTATTATTACTATCCGGATAATGAAATCGTGAACGGAGATTACAACCAGGCGGATTCCGACAGGTTCTGGTATTTTACACCGAATGAACTTGGCGCAGATGTCATCGCCGGATTGCAGCAGGATGGATATCAAGTGACCGATTATGGACTGATGCAACTGTCGCAGTATCCTTTCTATTTATACTATATTGAAGCAGTTCAGCCTGCGCCATTCGCAAAGTTGCGTTAGCACGCTTTTTCGTCACTTCGTGACTACTTTTGCTCATAGATTGGCGCTCTGCTCATAGGATGACAGAATTGACGCTTTGTGTGCAAGCACCCAATCGTCGCTTCTGTCATCCTATGGCTGAACTTTTACACTAAAATAATAAAAACATCTTGCAATTTGTGTGAACATATGCTACAATTTCACATTGTTAAGGCACTTTGCCTGACATGGATGGATTCCCGAGTGGCCAAAGGGGACAGACTGTAAATCTGCTGCAATTTGCTTCGGTGGTTCGAATCCACCTCCATCCATTTGCGTTGATGAGCTCAATGGAACAGTGCTTAGCGCGTAAGTCCATGCAGTAGAGTATAACGCAATGCGTCCGCTGGTGTGGCGGAATAGGCAGACGCAAGGGACTTAAAATCCCTCGGGGGCAACTCCGTGCCGGTTCAAGTCCGGCCACCAGCATACTTAATTAGTGAGAGGAACACGGTAGAAATGCCGTGTTTCTCTTATTTTTTATTGTGAATGATAAAAAGAAGGAATATAATTGTATACAAATAACAGTAATATATTCTCAAGACGAAGGGGTGACAGTATGCTGACAAATACAATGAAAGAGGATTTGATTCATGGATTGATAGATATTTTTTCTAGTAATATTTTGGCAGTAATATTGTACGGATCTGTTGCTAGAAATGATAATACGGATGATAGCGATATTGATATTGTAATTATCATAAAAAATGAAATGGATGATGCAACAAAGGAACGGTTCATTCATTGGTCAGCGGAATTAGATCTACGATATGACAGAGTATTTTCTATCATTGATATTCAGGAAGAAAACATGGAGAAATGGGGAAATGTTTTGCCGTTTTATCAGAATATACAGAAGGAGGGGATAATTCTTTGGAAAGCAGAATAACAATTCCTTTTACACTTCATGGAATAGAAGAAAATCTCACCGTAGAATACACGCAAGGCACAGATCCCAGGGAAATTGGCTATGATGCCCTTCAGGGATTTCCGATAGACAAAATATGTTGCATAGGTTATCCGGCAGAAATATTTGATGCTCCCTGTTGCAATTTGGCTGGGTGTAGACACTTGAAATGGACAGCTTATACCTATCTAGTAGATCTGCCCTCCCGCATGAATAGCAATAAACTGAAATTCTTAGGCGGATACTCCTGGGGATATGAAGAGGATGAAAACGGTCCACAGAGATTATTACCGCTAGAGATATTGACGGAAAATGACTGGGAAAAGCATGCAACGGAAAAAGGAATATCAGATATATAAAAGAACTTTTTAATTTCTCCTTTAGTTATTCTCCGCGAGTCAGTACTTCAGAAGGATTAAAATTACTTGATATAAAAACTAAATATTGTTATGATTTTTACAAACATATGTATAAAGGGGAATAAGATGGAAAATTTGAAATTATTAGTTGATGAATTAAGGCAGTTGCCGTCAGAAACGCCATGGCTTGAATTTAAACATAATAATTACGATCCCCAAATGATAGGGCAAGATATTTGTGCGCTTGCAAATGCTGCTACCTTATATGAAAATACATCAAGATTTGTCTATATCAGGAACAGGCCCTGTTGTCGAAATTTTTGATAACCGAATTGAAATAACAAATGCAGGAATACCGTTAGTAAACATTGACAGAATAATAGATAATCCACCAAAATCAAGAAATGAAAAACTAGCTTCGCTAATGAGACGATTAAAGATGTGTGAAGAGCTTGGTACAGGATGGGATAAAATTGTAATTGCCTGTGAAATTTCTCAATTACCTGCGCCGAAAATAGAATTGTTTGAGACCAGTACGAGAGTTACATTGTATTCTGAATTGCCATATACAAATATGTCCCCTGAGGATAAGCTGAGAGCGTGTTATCTGCATGCATGTATCAAACAGGTACAGGGAGAACAATTAACAAATAGTTCTTTAAGAGAACGTTTTGGCATAAAGGATTCATCAGCAGGAAGTATCTCTCGTTTGATTAAGGATGCTGTTAGGTTACAGTTGATAAAACCGCTGGATCCGAATACAGCACCTAGATATATGAAATATATTCCCTTCTGGGCATAATAACTTGCCAGCAATTTGTTGATTGTCAAAACTAAGAACGAAGTTGGTATAAGGAGAAATAAGAAACTACAATATCTAGTGGTTTGATTGAGGAAAATAAGAAAAATTAACTTGCTGGTAATTTGCTGAATATGGATTTTTACTGCGCCGCTTATCTGCGGCGCAGCAATATCAGCATCCATACAAGGAAAATGATCAAAGCTCCCAGGCTCATATTGGAGCAGGCGATGCCGTTCCAGAAGGCGGAGGTACTCATTTTTCCGACAAGGTTCAACAGAATTTTGAAAGCAAAGGGATTGATAAGCCACATCCAGCGGGGAAGAGGGGTTTTTCCTTTTGCGATGCTCAGGATCATAGTGACCACATTCGCAAGATAAAAAGCCATAAAGATGATAAAACAGGGAATCAGGTATCCGCCCTGTTCTGCCAGAATAACAGTTAACATGCTCTCCTGACCGGTTCCGGTCTCGAGAGCTTTTTTCATTCCCGTGACGAGGTAGCAGCAGATGATATGGATAGCACCGCCGAAAGCAACGTATCCGTAGACGGAAGTTTTATACACCCATGCGAGAACGCTTGCCTTATCCTGCATCAGTTCATATAGAGCATAGAAACCAAAAGCGGTTATCGGAATGCCTGCAAAACCAAAGGAGCCGGCCAGGCCGATGCGGGTGTAGCTTATTTTTTCAGCGGCAAGGATATATTGTCCTAACGCACCGATGGCGCCGTTGGAATCTACACCCAATAACAGGAAGTCCCCGATCATGGTCAGGACGGCACCGATCATACCGTAGAGTAACAGTTTTTTGACTTTGAAATAATTTTCATTTACCATAGGAAATACCTCCTCGAAAGTTAGCCTTGATTAACCAACACCAATATAGCATAAAATTACGGAGAAAAGCAATCTGCAAGAAGAATTGAATGATAAACTAACAAGGAGGGACTGCAGTTTCACACGGCTTATGGGGCAGGCTCGGACATATGGAAGCAGACAATATCATAGAAGACTTATATCACAATCATGCCCGGAACACTGGAGGAGAAGATTCTCTTAAAATAAACCAACAGTTGGAAGACAACAGGGAGACAAGATGATATAATGAGCGCAAGAGAGCCAACATGCTTGCATGATTGGCGAACGGCGAATTTGATCATGATAGTTGCGAAGCAACGTCAAGCACCGAAGGTGCGAATCATGATATAATGAGCGCAAGAGAGCCAGAGGGAGCTTGCTCACTTTCGGCGAACGGCTCATTAGTGAACGAATATCCTGCAAAGCAGGATGTAAAGTGCGATAGCGCGGATTCGTGAGCTCATGATATAATAAAAACGGAACTATGAAAGAGAAAGGGGCGATTTTCAAAATGAATTTGTATATCAGTGATCTGCATTTCGGGCATACAAATGTGATAAGATTTGACCATCGTCCCTTTTCCGATGTGAAGGAGATGGATCATGCACTGATCCATTTGTGGAATTCCCGGGTCAATCCGGAGGATGATGTATATATTATAGGAGATTTCTGCTATAAGAGTGACCACAGTCCGGATTGGTATCTGCGCCAGCTGAGAGGGCACAAGCATTTGATCATCGGCAATCATGACAAGGTGACAGTGGATTGCCCGGAGGCGGCAAAGTATCTGGAAAGTATGGAAAAATGCAGCATGTGACGGACGGAGACAGACAGATCTGCCTGTGTCATTACCCTCTTGCGGAGTGGTATAAGTCGAGGCATAGTTCCTGGCTGATCTACGGACATATTCATGCGGCCAGAGATGAAGTCTATGAATTTATGAAGACCCGGGAACGGGCACTCAATGCGGCAGCCTGCATCAACAATTATACCCCTGCTTCCTTCAATGAACTGATCCGCAATAATGAGTATTTTCAACAGGCAGGAAATGAGGTGCCGGACAAGGGGGGAAGGAATGAATTATTATATCAGTGATCTGCATCTATTTCATGAAGCATCCATAGGATTCGATGGACGCCCGTTCCGGAATCTGGAGGAAATGCACGCAGAGATCGTAAGAAAATGGAACAGCAAAGTAACTAACGGAGATACCGTATACATTCTGGGTGATGTGAGCATGCGCGGTAAGAACGAGGATCTGATCGCACTGGTGGCAATCCTGAAGGGAAAAAAGGTCCTGATCCGTGGCAATCATGATGATGTGTCCGATCTCAGATACCGGCAGTTGTTCCAGGAAGTCTGCGATTATAGGGAGATCCGGGATTCTGTAGGCGGTAAGAGTTATGAACTGGTGCTGTGCCATTACCCTATTTTCAGCTGGAAGCATATGAGCCGCGGCACGATTCTACTCTACGGGCATACCCACAACAGCCCGGAAGATATGTATTTTCAGAAATGTGTGGAAGGAATGAAAGACAACGAATGCCGACATACCGGTGACAGTCCCGTACAGGCATATAATGTGGGCTGTATGAAGCCGTGGATGGATTACGAACCGAGAAGCCTGCAGGAGATCCTAAAGGAATCCTGATAAAGAAATAAGAGAATAAGAGAAGGAAAAGCCCGTCGATGAATAATAATCGATGGGCTTTTCAGACTGTGATCGGCAGATCAGTCTATATTGCTGATTATGGCGGTAGTGGCATCGTGGAAGGCTTTCGCTGTTAAATTTCCTGCCTGATAAAGCCGGCATAGTTCTGTATAGGTAGACAGGAAATTATTTATTTTTTGATTGATTTCATGATCATTTCCGTAGTATTTAAGATTGTACTGTTCCTCTTCATAGTCCTCGTCTGAACGAAAGTGAGTATTTAGCTTACGATAATTTGAAAAATAGAGTGTGAAATATCTGTGTGGTTTCCGGGTGCTGTAATAGGTTCCGTCATCCGCTTCAACGTAAGCAGTATCCTCTTCCAAAACCTCTTCACGGATTGTTAAATAATCCACTTCGATTAGTTGTGTAAGCATTTTGCATATCTGCCGGGTACTGTTATCAGTAAAATGTAAATCGTCATTCCGCAGCCCGGCCAGTTCGTCTATGGATACATTGAATTTTTGCGCTATTTTAAATAAATGGTTAAGATTAAAACAGTTTTTGCTGTTTGGATTCAGTAATTTAGACAAATAAGACTGTGATGTGTCTATGATGCCGGCAAAAGTAGTCTGGTCTATGTCGTTTTTTTCGCAAAGTTTTTTCACATTCTCTTTTATCAGCTTAATATTGATTTCGTCCATCGGTATCTTCCTCTCTTTTTTGAAAATGCCTGAAATGAATAATCAGTCATAAATGGAATAATTACAGCCTAAATGGATTTCTTATATTTATATAGAATATTACAATAAAAAAATATATAATGCAACTACGGTAAAAGAATGTTACAACACTTATTCTGCTTAATGAGGAGGATATACTATGGCGGGTGCAGTAGAAAAACTTTTGGAGTATATGCG
>ERZ1504931.410-NODE-410-length-14932-cov-2.625126_pt1 | contig 14932 bp, 7 predicted proteins | sample MGYA00574602_ERZ1504931 | MGnify/ENA primary metagenome ERZ1504931 (study PRJEB39906, sample SAMEA3182102) | gut metagenome | biome: human; feature: gut; material: Stool; isolation source: human stools | place: Canada | collected 2013-02-18 ...
TTATAGAAGTGGCCTACCGTACCGACGTTCACGCCCATGTCCTCGACGTGCACCTTGATCCACAGGGCCACGAAATGCTGGCAGCTGTTGAAATAGGAGTCGTAGAGCGGGCTGTTGGTGACGAGGATCTTGTTGTCGCCGAGGATCTGGCCGAAGACCGAAGCCTCGTCGGCCAGCACCTGGTTCTTGTCCATGGTCACCAGCGGTTCGATGGGGTCGCCCGGGTCGAGGCGGATCGTGACGTCGTAGCCCGAGAAGAGCCAGTCGTGCAGGATGATCATGTTCTCTTCGGTGGGGTGCTTCTCGGTGCGGATGAGGCGCTGGATGCTCTTGTTTTCCACGCCGGGGTAGCTGTTGAGGAACGTCGAGGTCACCACGCACCAGCCCGTGAATTCGTTGATGTCGTAGGGGCAGCTTTTCTGCATGACGACCTTCGTCCGGTCGTGGTAGAGATCCCATTTCAGCTGCTCGGGCATGACCAGTTTGAGGATGAAGCCCAGCGAGTCGGTATCTTCGATGTTGTCGTACAACCCGCGCACCTGTACGTCGGCCTTGCGCGAACCGGCCTTTATGGTGATGGTGTTCGACAGGAGGCGGTAGTGCTTCCCCTCGACGGCATTGCTGCCCTGGTCGATGATCTCCACGCCGAATGTGCGGTCGTAATCGCACGCGACGGTCGAGGAGACCGGTACCGAGAAATAGTCTTGGTCTTGGAGTACGGCGTAGGTCGCCAGGGTGTCGGCGAACAGCACGTACTCCGCATCGGAGTAGGTCTTATATTCCTCCTTGCAACCCGTTGCGAGGGCGGCCAGGAGTCCCGTTGCAAACAAAACCGTGATAATTCGTTTCATTGTCTCTCTTCTATTCGTTGTTGCTATCTGTTGCTTTCGTTCGGGAGTATCTCCGAGCCGGGGGCTTCCAGCTCGTGCTGCGGGATCGGCCATACGAAAAGCGGGTTGTCGGCTTCGATCTTGAGCGAGCTGCCTTCGGCCTGGGAATTGGCCTGCGGCTTACGCTCGAAGCCCTTGTGCCAGCGTTTGAGGTCGTGCAGGCGGAAACCCTCCATGTAGAGTTCGCGCAGGCGCTCGTCGGAGATGGTCTGCAACCAGTTGTCCTTCGTGACGTTGATCGTACCGCCCGATTTGTAGCGCATCTTGCGCAGCGTCGAGAGGTCGTTGCCGGCCTTCGAAAAATCGTTCTTTTGGCAGTAGGCCTCGGCGCGGATCAGGTACTGCTCCGCCAGGCGGAACGGCTTGGGCATCGAGACATGGTAGATCTGGTTGGCGATCAGGTTGCGGTTGCCGTAGTATTTGACCAGCAGCGGCCAGCTCAGCCCGTGGGCATAACCGGTCTCGGTCTGGTAGAAGTAGCCCGAATAGCGCAGGTCGGCATCGTCGTAGAGATCCAGGGCGGCCTGGCCGGGGACATAGTCGGGATAGAAATAGGTGTAGTCCTTGTTGAAGTTGAGGAACACCGTGCCGAGCGCCCCGCCGTAGGAGGTGTCGGTGAAGCCGATGCGCCAGATGACCTCGTATCCCAGGTCGTACGCCCACATGTAGTCGAAATAGGTGTAGTCGGAGGTGTAGTTGGTCTTGGCATCGGAGAGCTGGAAGGTGGCCTTTTTTTCGTCGATCAGGGTGCTCGAATATTCGATCGCCGTGTCCCAGTCCTGCATGTAGAGCGCAACGCGGGCGTGCAGCGCCTCGGCCGAGGCCGAGGTCATGTAGACGTTGCCGTAGGCGTCGTTCTCCTTGTCGAGGCGTTTCTCGGCCTCGGCCAGGTCGTCGAGTACGAACTGGTACGAGTCGTAGAGCGATGCGCGGCGGGCCGCCTCGGGCGTAAAGTATTTCGTGCGCAGCACGACGCCCAGTTCCGATTGGGCCGTGTCCGGCTCATAGGCCTTGCAGAAGGTCTTGAGCAGCTCGGTATAGCAGAGCGCACGCACGGCGTAGACCTCGCCCGTGTACTGCTCGAGCTTCTCGATGTTGGTGTCGCTGATTTCGTTGGCCATCACCTCGTCGATGCGGTCGAGGTAGAAATTGCAGTTGCCGATCACCTTGTAGAGGGCGGCGTAAACCGCTTCGAGCTGCAGGTCGGTCGGGCGTATGTCCCAGCGCCAGAACGAGCCGTAGGTATTGGTATTGCCTTCGACGGCATAGACCAGGTCGGCCTGGATGTCGGGCAGCAGGGTGAGGTAGCCGCTGTAAAGCGCGTTGCTCTTGAGCGAGGCGTAGATGCCGGTGAGCGTCTGCTCGGCGTCGGCGAAGGTGCGCATGGCCTCCTTCTCCGGAATGGACGAGCCGGGGTACTTGTCCAGGCACGAGGTGGCGCCGACAAGTATCGCGAGGGCCGAAAGGTAGAATTTTATATTGCGTAACATGTTCATAGTCCCTGATTAGAATGTTAAGTCGAGTCCGAAGGTGAATTGGCGTGCCATAGGGTACTGTGCCTGGTACATATTGCTCGACCCTTCGGGATCGAGGCCCGTGAATTTGGTAAAGGTGAAGAGGTTCTGGGCCTGGGCGTAGATCTTCACGCCGCTGATGAAGTGTGTCTTACGCAGCCACTCCTGCGGGAAGGAATAACTCAGCATGAGGTTTTTCAGGCGCAGGAACGAAGCGTCCTCCAGCAGGCGGTCGTCGAACTCGGTGTAGACGCCGTGGCGCGGGATGTCGGTGATGTCGCCGGGTTTCTTCCAGCGGTTGAGCAGGCGCTTGGACTGGTTGTAGGAGGCGAATCGGCCGTTCGACTCGTCGAAATAACGGTCGTTGTTGATCATCCAGCGGTCGGCGACCCAGCTGAACTGTGCCGACAGCGAAAGTCCCTTCCAGGCCAGCGTCGTGCCGAAGCCGCCCTGCCAGGGCGCCACGTAGCTCTTGCCGACCATGACCTTGTCCTCGTCGCGGAGCTCGGTGGTCAGCTCGCCCTCCTTGGTGTACCACAGCGCGTCGCCGTTGGCGGGGTTGACGCCTGCGAACCGGTTGAGGTAGAACTCGCCGAAGGAGTGCCCCACGACCAGTTTGGTATTGGTGCTCGAAAGCTCGTATTCGCTGACCCCGCTGTAGAGCTTGGTCATCTTGTTCCTGTTGTAGGAGACGTTGGCGTTCACGCTCCACACGAAATCCTTGTGCTGGATGACGTCGGCGGCCAGGCTCACCTCGACGCCGCGGTTGGTCATGTCGCCCACGTTGTCCCAGCGGAAGCCGAAGCCGTTGGAGGTGGTGTAGGAAACGGGAACCTCCATGAGCATGGCGCTGTTCTTCTTGTGGTAGAGTTCGACGTCCACGTTCAGGCGGTTCCAGAAGCCCAGGTGCACGGCCAGGTTGGTGATCCACAGCTTCTCCCACTGCAGGTCTTCGTTGCCCGGCTGCGAGGGGGCGATGCCGGCGTCGCCGTAGTAGTTCAGGCCGCCGCTCACGAGCGCCATGTGTTCGTAGTTGGGGATCGACGAGTTACCCGAGGTGCCCGTGCTGAAGGCGATCTGCGCGTTGGTGAGCCAGCGGCGCGAGTTCTCCATGAATTTCTCGTTGCGCAGGTTCCACATCATGCCCACTGAGCCGAACGCAGCCCAGCGTCCCGAGGTGCCGAAGCGCGAGGAGCCGTCGGTACGGACGGAGAAGTCGACGTAGTAACGGTCGGCGTAGTTGTATTCGCCGCGCGCGAAGAACGACAGGAAGGCGTAGTTGTCGTCGGTGACGTCGCTCCACGACGTGGCTCGCGTCCCCGACGAGATGTTGACCAGCTTGTCGTTGTTCTGGCCGCGGGTCGCCAGCGTGAACTCCTCGTAGCTGTAATCGACGCCCTCCTGGCCCAACAGGAAGTTGAACGAGTGTCCGCCGTCGAGCGAGAAGCGGTAGTTGATCGTATTGGTGATGGAAAGGCTCATGCCGTCGGTCGAGTAGCGCTGGGCCGTGCCCGAGCCCAGGTTGGGCGGGTAGTTGGGGTAGGAGGCGCCGAAGCCCGTCGTGTGCGAATAGCCTACGCCGAACTGCGACCGGATGGTGAGCCCCTCGATGGGGGTGGCCTCGGCGAAGAGCGTCGAGATCACCTTGTATTTCTTATAGGAGATCTTGTTGTTGGCCAGCCATTCGAGCGGGTTCTGGCCCTCGCCCTTCCAGGTGCCGTCCTTGATCGAGGCCAGCGAGCCGTCGGGACGGTGGGGATTCCAGTACGGCATCATGAAACGTGCGGCCGAGATGGGGGTCACGAGCGTATATTCGCCCGACTCGGCGCGTTCGATGGTCTGGTAGTTCATCATCGTGTTGGTGCCGAGCTTGAGCCACTTGGCTGCCTGTTGTTCGACGTTGGCGCGGAGCGAGAAGCGCTCGAAGGCCGAACCTGCGGCAATGCCCTCCTGGTTGTAGTAGCCGCCCGAGACGTAGTAATTGGTCTTGTCGGTGGCCCCCGAAACCGAGAGCTCGTAGTTCTGGAGCAGGGCGGCATCGTTGAACACCTCGTCGAGCCAGTTGACGTTGGTCTTGCCCAGGACGTTGTAGTTCTTGCCGTCGGTGAACCCGATCTCCTTCTCGTACCGGATGCGTTCGTCGGTGTCCATCAGATCCCAGTTGCCGTAGGCGATCTGCGAGAAACCGAGCTGCATGCGGTAGTTGATCTTCGCCCGCTCGGCCATGCGCCCGCGCTTGGTCGTGATGACGATCACGCCGTTGGCCGCGCGCGCACCATATATAGAGGTGGAGGAGGCGTCCTTGAGCACCGAGATGCTCTCGATGTCGGCCGGGTTGATGGCGTTGAAGTCGGAACTGGCGATGGCGACCCCGTCGAGGATGTAGAGCGGCGAGGTACCCGAGTTGATCGAGTTCATGCCCCGGATCATCATCGTTGCCGACGTGCTCGGCTCACCCGAATTGGAAAGTACCGTCAGGCCGGGAACCTGTCCTTGGATGGCCTGGTCGAACGCCGCCGTAGGGGTGTTCTCGACCTTTTCGGCCTTGACGGTCGATACCGATCCGGCGATGGTGCCCTTCTTGCGGACACCGTAAGCGATGACCACCACGTCGTCGAGCGCCTGTGCCTCGCTCTCGAGGGAGACGTTGTAGGTCAGCGAGGTGCTGCCGCCCGGAACCGTAAAGGTGGCGGGCTTGTAGCCGATGTACTGGAAGGTGAGCGTCGTCCCTGCGGCGACGCTGATCGAGTAGCTTCCGTCCGCAAGGGTGCTCACCCCGCTGGTGGCCCCGGAAATCACGTTGACCCCGATGAGGGGTTGCTTGTCATCCGCCGAGGTGACGATGCCTCTGACGGTCACATTTCCCCCCCCCTGAGCTACGGACATCGCCGGCAAGGCACATAGGAAAAATGCAAGAATGTTGAGTAGAAGTTTCGTTTTTTGCATAAGTAAATGATACTTTCTTACTCGACAAAGAAAAATAATTAAAACGAATTTGCCAAATGTTCAAAATAGATGAAATGTAAGCAGGAGTGTTCGGAAAGGGTCTTTCCGGCCCTCTTTTCCGGATGAAAACAGGTGTTATAAGGCTAAATATAAATAACTTAACATTTTATTTTAACCCGGCGAACTATTGTTGAATGCGGGTTAAAATATTTTTATAAAAACGAAAATAAAATTCAATGTGTTTTGAATATTTTGGGGTTTCGGGCGAAAAAATACCCTCCGGTACGGTTTGATATGCGGTGAGTTTCCGGACGTAGGTGCTTCTGGATACCTTATTTTTTAATATTATTTAATATATACCAACCTGCGGGGTGGTTTTTTGAAAAAATATAAAAAATATAAAAATATTTTTCGCCGGAGGGGACGAACTTCCCCGAAAACCTGAGGAGATAACAATTTTCCGGCAATCGGTGGTGTACGGAGGAAATACGCGAAACCCCGTAAAGAGTTCTCAAAGGGGATTTTATCGAGGGCGATTAGGCTGAAACGGGAAGTAAAGTAAAGGATGCGCAGTTTTTTGGTGTATTATGCTTACAGATTGTAAGTGATATGCCGTGATTTCATTTTAATACATAACATCAACTCCTATTTGCGCCCGCGGGTCAATGCTTTGGTCGGCGGCGGGTTGTAGCCCCCGTGTATCGCTGCCTTGGGCTGCCCGCGGTGCGTCACGGCTTTGGCCTGTCCCGGCGGGTTGCTGCCTTGGCCTGCCCCGGCGGGTCACTGCCCCTTCCCGCCCCGGAAGCGGGCGCGGTACTGACTGGGACTGAGCCGTTCGCGGAGGCGGAAAAAGAGCGAGAAGGCGCTCACGCTTTCGAAGCCGAGCGCATAGGCTATTTCCGAGATGCTGTGGGCTGTCGTCGCGAGCAGTTCCCGGGCCTTGTTGAGCCGCATCGTGTGCTGGTATTGCGCCGGCGCCATCCCCACGTATTCGCGGAAGACGCGGCGGAACCACGTGTAGCCCATGCCCACTTCGCGGGCGATCTGTTCGGGCGAGCGGTTGCGGCCGAAGTCTGTGCGCATGATGGCTTTCGCGCGGTTGATCTTCTCGACGACGGGGTTGTCGGAGTAGAGCAGGTTGCTGTGCTTGAAGAGCACCGACCCCAGGATGTGGAGCACGATGCTCGAAATGAGCGGCTGGAATCCCACGCGCTCCTCCTCGACCGTGCCGATGATCTCGCGGTAGCACCGCTCGATGCCGCCGCTGCACCCGATCCGCAGCAGGGGGCGCCGGCGGCAGAGGAACCCCTGCTGCTCCAGGCGGTCGATATTGGCGCCGCGGAAGCCGACCCACCACTCCGTCCATCCGGTGCCGGGGTCGGGCGAATAGGAGTGCCATTCGTTGGGGAAGAGCAGGAGCATGGTGCCCGCCTCGACCGTCTGCGACGGGCAGGATGCCGACTCGAAACGTCCCCGTCCGGCGGTGATGTAGACCAGCTGGTATTCGTCGAGCGTGCGGCCGCTGCCTTTGTAAAACAGGTAGTGCTCGGGGTGTTCCGAGACGGGGTAGGGCGTTCCGGGCGGGACGTGCTGGTGCCCGGCCGTGGTGCAGACGATGCCCCACTGCTCGTCGCGCGGGGAGACTGGCAGGTAGTGAAGGATGCTCAGCGGCCGGTCGTCCATAGTGTCAAATCTATATATAGTTTGTCAAAACCATCAACAAAGGTAGGGAAAAGATTGTATAGTTTTGCATCAGTAACCTAAAACTTTCCGTGATGAACCGTTATTTCGTCGGTGTCGATCTCGGTGCCACGAGCGGCCGTGTCATTCTCGCCACGCTCTGCGGCGAGGGCATCGCCCTCGAAGTTCTGCACCGCTTCCCTAACCGCCTGCTTTCGATCGGCGGCAAATATTATTGGAACATCTACTCCCTCTATGAGGAAATCCTGCACGGCCTGACGCTGGCCGGGCAGCGAAGGATTCCGGTCGATTCGATCGGTATCGACACGTGGGGCGTCGACATGGCCTGCGTGGCGGCCGACGGTACGCTGGCCGGGCTTCCGAGGGCTTACCGCGATCCCTATACCAACGGGGTTCCCGAGGAGTTCTTCCGGAAAATACCCCGGCAAGAAGTGTACCGCCGCACGGGTATCCAGATCATGAATTTCAATTCGCTCTTCCAGCTCCGTGCCGCGCGCGGGGAGGGGATGTCGGCGCTGGAAAATGCCGCGTCGGTGCTTTTCATGCCCGACGCGCTGTCGTACCTGCTCACCGGCGAGAAGGTATGCGAGTATACGATCCTCTCGACGTCGCAGTTCATGGATCCCCGCACGCGGGAGATCGACGGTGCACTGCTGCGCGAGGCGGGTGTCGATCCCGCGCTTTTCCCGCGGGTGGTGATGCCCGGCCAGAGGATCGGGGTGCTCTGCGACGCCGTGGCCCGGCAGACCGGGCTGGGGGCGGTGCCCGTGGTGGCCGTCGCGGGGCACGATACGGCTTCGGCCGTGGCGGCCGTGCCTGCCCGGAACGGGCGCTTCGCCTACCTCTCGTCGGGGACGTGGTCGCTGATGGGCATCGAGGTGCCGGAGCCGATCATTACGGAGGAGTCCTATGCGATGAACTTCACCAACGAGGGCGGCGTGGACGGCACGGTGCGGTTCCTGAAGAACATCACCGGCATGTGGCTGCTCGAACAGTGCCGCGCGGTGTGGAGCCGCCAGGGCAGGGAGTATAGCTATGAAGAGATCGTGCGCATGACCGAGGGCGCCGCCCTGTCGCCGGGGGTCATCGACCCCGATGCCGCGGAGTTCGCCGCGCCGACCGACATGCCGCAGTCTCTTCGCTCGCCGAAATGCGGCGCTACATCGGCCGCTCGATCGAAACGAAAACATATCAACCGAAAAAATAAAACTGTCATCCTTATGAAAACGGAACTTATCGAAAAGGCATACGCCATCGCGCGGGAACGCTATGCGGAGATCGGCGTAGACACCGAAAAAGCGCTCGCGGCGCTTCAGAACATCTCGCTCTCGCTCCACTGCTGGCAGGCGGACGACGTGACGGGCTTCGAAAACCGGGGCGGCGACCTCACGGGCGGCATCCAGGCCACGGGCAACTACCCGGGCAAAGCCCGCAACATCGGGGAGCTGCGTGCCGACATCCTCAAGGCCAAGTCGTTCATCCCCGGTACGCACCGCCTGAACCTGCATGAGATCTACGGCGAGTTCGGCGGCGAGACGGTCGACCGCGACCAGGTGGAGCCCCGGCATTTCCAGGGCTGGATCGAGTGGGCGAAAGAGCACGGCATGAAGCTCGACTTCAACTCGACGTCGTTCTCGCACCCCAAGAGCGGCGATCTCTCGCTGGCCAACCCCGACCCCGGAATCCGGGACTTCTGGGTGGAACACACCAAGCGCTGCCGCGCCATTGCCGAAGAGATGGGCAAGGCGCAGGGCGACCCCTCGATCATGAACCTCTGGGTGCACGACGGCTCGAAAGACCTTACGGTGAACCGCATGCTCTACCGCGAGCTGCTGCGCGACTCGCTCGACCGCATCTTCGAGACCGAATACGACCACATGAAGGACTGCATCGAGTCGAAGGTGTTCGGCATCGGGCTGGAGAGCTATACCGTCGGGAGCAACGACTTCTACATCGGCTACGGAGCCAGCCGCGGCAAGATCGTGACCCTCGATACGGGGCATTTCCACCCCACGGAGATCGTGGCCGACAAGATTTCGTCGCTGCTGCTGTTCATCCCCGAGGTGATGCTGCACGTGTCGCGCCCGGTGCGCTGGGATTCCGACCACGTGACGATCATGAACGACGATACGCTGGAACTGTGCAAGGAGATCGTACGCTGCGATGCGCTCGACCGCGTTCATATCGGGCTGGATTATTTCGATGCCTCGATCAACCGCATCGGCGCCTATGTCATCGGCTCGCGCGCCACGCAGAAGTGCCTGATGCAGGCGTTGCTCGAACCGCTCGCGCAGCTTCGCCGGTACGAGGCTGCCGGACAGGGCTTCGAGCGCCTGGCGCTACTCGAAGAGTCGAAGTCGCTGCCCTGGAACGCCGTATGGGACATGTTCTGCCTGCGCAACGACGTGCCCGTGGGCGAGGAGTTCATCGCCGGGATCCAGCAGTACGAAAGGGAAGTAACCTCCAAACGCTAAGGCCATGTACCGCATCGTACTGAACGAGACGTCGTACTACGGCGCAGGGTGCCGCTCGGTGATCGCCGACGAGATCCGCAAGCGGGGCTTTAAAAAGGTGCTGCTCGTAACGGACAAAGACCTCATCCGGTTCGGCGTGGCCGCGAAGATCGAGGAGGTGCTCCGCGGGGCGGACATTCCCTATGAGATTTACAGTCAGATCAAGGCCAACCCCACGATCCGCAACGTGCAGCAGGGCGTCGAGGCGTTCAAGGCTTCGGGCGCCGACTGCATGGTGGCGCTGGGCGGCGGTTCGTCGATCGACACGGCCAAGGCCGTGGGCATCATCGTCAACAACCCCGAGTTCGCCGACGTGCGCTCGTTGGAGGGCGTGGCCGACACCAAGCACCGCGCCGTGCCGACCTTCGCCGTGCCGACGACCGCGGGGACGGCGGCCGAGGTGACGATCAACTATGTCATCACCGACGAGGAGAACCGCAAGAAGATGGTCTGCGTCGATCCCAACGACATCCCGATGTGCGCGGTGATCGACTGCGAACTGATGATGTCGATGCCCCGGGGGCTGACGGCCGCTACGGGCATGGACGCCCTGACGCACGCCATCGAAGGGTATATCACGCCCGGGGCGTGGACGATGAGCGACATGTTCGAGCTGAAGGCCATCGAGCTGGTCGCCGCGCACTTGCGGAATGCCGTCGAGGACGGCAGCGACCCCGTCGCCCGCAACGGCATGGCCGAGGCGCAGTACATCGCGGGCATGGGTTTCTCGAACGTCGGGCTGGGCATCGTGCACTCGATGGCGCACCCCCTGGGGGCGTTCTACGACACGCCGCACGGCGTGGCGAACGCACTGCTGCTGCCCTATGTGATGGAATACAATGCCGAGTCGCCCTCGCGCGCCAAATACCTCGACATCGCGCGGGCGATGGGCGTCGATACCGCGGGCATGAGCGTCGACGAGAGCGTCGCCGCGGCTGTCGGGGCCGTGCGCGACCTGTCGCTCAGCATCGGTATCCCGCAGCGCCTGCACGAGATCGGCGTGAGGGAGGAGGACATCCCCGCGCTGGCCGTGGCGGCGTTCAACGATGTCTGCACGGGCGGCAACCCGCGTCCGACCTCGGTCGGGGATATCGAAAAACTATACCGTACCGCATTCTAAAACAAAGGCCATGAATACGCTTCTCGGACTTCTGATCATCGCCGTCGGCAGCTTTTGCCAGTCGAGCTCCTATGTACCCATCAAAAAGGTGAAGGAGTGGTCGTGGGAGAGCTTCTGGCTGGTACAGGGCATCTTCGCATGGCTGGTGTTCCCGCTGCTGGGGGCACTGCTGGCGGTTCCCGCGGGCAGCTCGCTCGGGGAAATCCTCTCGACCGACCCCTCCGCCGCCTTCAAGGCCGCCGGCTACGGCGTGCTGTGGGGTGTGGGCGGCCTGACGTTCGGGCTGTCGATGCGCTACCTCGGAGTGGCGCTCGGGCAGTCGATCGCCCTGGGCACCTGCGCCGGGTTCGGCACCCTCTTCCCCGCCATCTTCGCGGGTGAAAACCTCTTTGCGGGCAAAGGGCTCGTACTGCTGTTGGGCGTCTCGATTACGCTGGCGGGCATCGCCGTGATCGGCTACGCCGGGTCGCTGCGCTCGCAGAACATGACCGACGAGGAGAAACGCGCCGCCGTCAAGGACTTCGCCCTTACGAAGGGGCTGGCCGTGGCGTTGCTGGCGGGCGTGATGAGCGCCTGCTTCAACCTCGGGCTGGAGGCCGGGAGGCCGTTGCAGGTCGAGGGCGGCAGCGCCCTGTTCCGCACCCTGCCCGCCACGCTGATGGTGACGCTCGGGGGCTTCGTGACCAATGCCGCCTACTGCCTGTGGCAGAATGCGCGCAACCGCACGTTCGGCGACTACGGCAAGGGGACGCTCTATGCCAACAACCTGTTGTTCTGCGCGTTGGCCGGGGCGCTGTGGTACTCGCAGTTCTTCGGCTTCGGCATCGGGCAGACCTTCTTCGAGCCCGGGTCGGTCGTGGCGGCATTCGCCTGGTGCATCCTCATGGCGCTCAACGTCACCTTCTCGAACGTGTGGGGCATTATCCTCCGGGAGTGGCGCGGGGCGTCGCGAAAGACCGTGGGCGTATTGGTCTGCGGCCTGGCGATCCTGATTTTCTCACTCGTATTTCCTAATTTGTTCTGACGATGAAATCCATACTCGAAAACCGCCCGGCGCTGGCCGCCGAGGTGGACAAAGTGGCCGAAGTGGCCGGTTACCTCTGGCAGAAGGGGTGGGCCGAGCGCAATGGCGGCAACATCACGGTAAACATCACGGAGCACGTCGACGACGTGATCCGCGCGATGGAGCCGGTCAGCGGGCGTTTCCCGATCGGCACCACGCTGCCCCGCCTCAAGGGGTGCTATTTCTTCTGCAAGGGTACCAACAAACGTATGCGCGACCTGGCGCGCCGCCCGATGGAGAACGGCTCGGTAATCCGCATTCTCGACGACTGTGCGTCGTACGAGATCATCGCTGACAAGGCGGTGAAACCCACTTCGGAGCTGGCTTCGCATCTGGCGATGCACAACCAGATGATCGCCTCGGGCAACGGCTACAAGGCGGCGCTGCATACCCATCCCATCGACCTGATCGCCATGACGCACAACCCTGCGTTCCTCGAAAAGGACGTCTTGACCAACCTTCTGTGGAGCATGATCCCCGAGACGCGGGCCTTCTGCCCCAAGGGGCTGGGGATCGTTCCCTATAAGATGCCCTCGTCGGTCGAACTGGCCGAGGCCACCATCGCGCAGCTGCGCGAGTACGACGTGGTGATGTGGGAGAAACACGGCGTATGTGCCGTAGGGCCCGACATCTTCGAGGCGTTCGACCAGGTCGACGTGCTCTCGAAATCGGCGCAGATCTACCTCACGGCCCGTTCGATGGGCTTCGAGCCCGCCGGGACGACGCAGGAGCAGATGGACGAATTGAAACGGGCCTTTAACCTCTGACCCAAAGATGCCGGCGGGCGGGGACGGCAATCCCCGTCGGGAGCGGCAGACGGGCATCCCCGTATGCCGAAAGCCTGCGGACGGGGTATCCCTGCGGCCTTGGGCACCGGATCTGTCCGTACCTGTACCCCGGAACGCGGCGGGTGCCGTTGCCGCCGGAGGACGGAAACGATAATTTTACCGTTTTATGAAAAAGATACTTTTATCGCTTTGTTTTGCGGCTGCCGCGCTGGGTGCGCAGGCCGCGGCACCGTGTACGCCCGTGGGGCTGCGGTGCGAACATCTGGAGACGCCGCTGGGCATCGACGCCCCGGCGCCGCGACTGGGCTGGCGTCTGGACGACAGCCGTTCCGGGGCGCTCCAGCGGGCTTACAGGGTCGTCGTGGGGCGGGATTCCGCCGCCGTGGCCGCCGGATGCGGCGACGTGTGGGATTCGGGGCGCACGGATTCGGACGGGATGCTCGTCCGTTACGCCGGGCCGAAACTCGACCCGTTCACCCGGTATTACTGGGCCGTGACGGTCTGGGACAAGGACTACGCGCGCTCCTCGTCCGGGGTCGCGGCGTTCGAGACCGGCATGATGGGGGCCGGGAACTGGCAGGGATGCTGGATCAGCGACCACCACGACATAAACCATAAGCCTGCGCCCTATTTCCGCAAGGAGTTCTCCGTGGGTAAACGCGTGAAATCGGCCCGCGCCTATGTCGCGGCGGCCGGGTTGTACGAACTTCATATCAACGGGCGGAAGGTCGGCGACCACCGCCTCGACCCGATGTATACGCGCTTCGACCGCCGGAACCTCTACGTCACCTACGACGTGACGCGGCAGTTGCAGGACGGGGCCAATGCCGTGGGCATCCTGCTGGGCAACGGCTGGTACAACCACCAGTCGGGCGCCGTGTGGAACTTCGAGCGGGCGCCGTGGCGCAACCGCCCGGCGTTCTGCTTCGACCTGCGTATCGAGTATGCGGACGGGACGCACGAGGTCGTGAAGTCCGACCTCGACTGGCGCACCTCGGGCGGGCCGCTGGTGTTCAACAGCATCTATACTTCGGAGCATTACGACGCGCGGCTCGAACAGCCGGGCTGGAGCTCCCCCGGGTTCGACGACTCGGCCTGGGGCGGGGTGATGTACCGCGGCGCGCCGTCGCAGAGGGTCACGGCACAGCAGACGGTGCCGATCCGCAATGTCACCGAATACAGGCCGCGCAGCGTGCGCAAGCTCGACGAACGGAGCTACCTCTACGATTTCGGCCAGAACATGGCCGGTGTGACGAAGCTCCGCCTGAGGGGTGAAGCCGGGACGCAGCTGCGGCTCATCCATGCCGAACGCCTGCGCGAAGACGGCCATGCCGACCTGTCGAACATCGACGTCTATTTCCGTCCGACGGACAAGGACGACCTGTTCCAGACCGACGTGGTGACCCTGAGCGGCCGCGACGACGAGTTCATGCCCCGGTTCAACTACAAGGGCTTCCGCTATGTCGAGGTAGTTGCCGACCGGCCGGTAGAGCTGTCTGCGGAGAACCTGACGGCCTATGCCATGCACAGCGACGTGACTCCCGTGGGGCATATCGAGACGTCGAACGACCTGGTGGACAAACTTTGGGACGCCACCAACAAGGCCTACCTCTCGAACCTGATGGGTTACCCGACCGACTGCCCCCAGCGCGAGAAGAACGGCTGGACGGGCGACGGCCACCTGGCCATCGAAACGGCGCTGTACAACTACGACGGCATTACGGTCTACGAGAAGTGGCTCGCCGACCACCGCGACGAACAGCAGCCCAACGGTGTGCTGCCCGACATCATCCCCACCGGCGGCTGGGGCTACGGCACGGCCAACGGGCTGGACTGGACGAGTACCATCGCCATCATCCCGTGGAACCTCTACCTCTTCTACGGGGACACGAAGCCGCTGGAGGATTGCTACGAGAATATCAAACGCTATGTCGATTACGTCGACCGCCGCAGCCCGGGGCACCTCTCCTCGTGGGGACGCGGCGACTGGGTGCCCGTCCGCTCGCAGTCGTCGCTGGAGCTGACCTCGTCGGTCTATTTCTACGTCGATGCCACGATCCTCGCCCGTGCCGCCGCCCTGTTCGGCCGGGAGGCCGACCGGAAGCACTACGAGGCACTGGCCGGCGAAATCCGCGGGGCCATCAACGACAAATACCTCGACCGTGCGACGGGCATCTATGCCAGCGGCACGCAGACCGAGCTGAGCGTTCCGCTGATGTGGGGCGTCGTACCCGAGGAGATGGTCGCCAAGGTCGCCGGCAACCTCGCCCGCAAGGTCGCCGAAGCCGGGTTCCACCTCGACGTCGGGGTGCTGGGCGCCAAGGCCATCCTCAATGCGCTGAGCGAGAACGGCCATGCCGAAACGGCCTACAAGGTCGCGGTGCAGGACACCTATCC
>ERZ1504931.450-NODE-450-length-14124-cov-6.087995_pt1 | contig 14124 bp, 7 predicted proteins | sample MGYA00574602_ERZ1504931 | MGnify/ENA primary metagenome ERZ1504931 (study PRJEB39906, sample SAMEA3182102) | gut metagenome | biome: human; feature: gut; material: Stool; isolation source: human stools | place: Canada | collected 2013-02-18 ...
AAAAGGGAAAAGCCGATTACAACTCCGAAGACAGTGATAAGCGGATGAATGTCTGCCATTTTCTTCTGGATGATGAAGCGTATCAGGTTGTCGAGCTGTGAAATGACTGCACCGCCATAGATGGCCAGGCCGATAGCTTGAACCCAGTTGCCTATCAATGCCATGTAGACAGCTATCGGAAACCATACCAGCGCTGTTCCTACCATTGGGATGATGCTGGCGAAGCAGGTCAGGAAACCGGCGAACAAGATGTTGGGAGCACCGAAAATCCAGTAGCCTATCATGGCTACTCCTCCTTGTATGACGGCGAGTAAGGGGATGCCGATGGCATTGGAGCGGACAATCATGTTGATTTCGTGGATGACGTTTTGTGTATTGTCATCGTTGAACGGCAGTAGGTCGTTGACGTACTGTTCCATCTTTTTGCCCCCTATCAGCATGAAGTAGAGTACAAAGACCAGTACGAAGATGTTGACGGCAAAACTGCTGATACCTCCCATGATGGCTTGCCCGATGCGGGGAAGAATTGAAATGACGTATGCCACCGTGTCTTTCCCCAAGATATAGTAGCCGGTTTTGGCTTTAATGATGTTGGCCGCTTCTTCGAAAGGAGCTATAATGGCTTGCGGGTCCAGATTGATGTTTTGAAGATTGACCACAGCCAGCCATACCACCAGCCCAAGTGGAACCAGAAAGCAGAGAATTGCCTCTGCCGTAATGAGGGTGGCAGCTATGCTGCGCTTCATTTTCCGCTTGTCGGAAAGGTACATCATCTGCTTTCTCACCAGGATATAGATAGTCAAGGCTCCCAGCAGACCGCCCATGAATGGGGCTATTTGTCTGAAAAGAATGATTCCCAGCCCGATAATGATGGCTATCAATGAATATTTCCAGTATTGTTCTTTTGTGCTCATAAAGTTCCTGTATTTCTTAGTAAAGAAACATAAAAGAAGTTGAAAAGGTTTGGAAATTGTGGCCGGAATTCAATATTTATCCTTCGTCCAGCCAGCCTAACCCCTGGCGTATGATTTCCGGCTCCCCATTGGTGCAATCCACTACGGTAGAGCCTTCCGTACCGCCGATACCGCCGTCTATTACCAAATCGACAATATCACCGAATTTCTCGTCAATCAGTTCCGGGTCTGTGCAGTATTCAATGTCCTCATTGTCCTCATGCGGCAATGTAGTTGTCATGATGGGAGCATCCAGCAGGCGGGCTATTTCCTGAATGATGGAATTGTCCGGCATACGGATGCCGACCTCCTTACGGTTGCGGAATATCTTGGGCAGACGGGTGGTGCCGTTCAGAATAAAGGTGAAGGCTCCGGGCAGATTACGCTTCATCAGCTTGAAAGTGGCGTTATCTACTTTGGCGTATTCGCTTACTTTACTCAGGTCGTAGCAGATGATGGAAAGATTGTTCTTCTTGGGGTCGATATTCTTGAGGCGGCAGATGCGCTCGATGGCGCGCTCCTTCAGTCCGTGGCAGCCGATGGCATACATGGTGTCGGTAGGGTAGATAAGGATACCACCGTCATTCAGTAGGTCGACCACCTGCTGCAGGTCGGCGGGATTGTTATTTTTTTCATAAAGTTTCAGAAGCATGGCAGAAATGGATTTGAGTTTTATATTACATGCAAAAATAGATAATAATCGGCTTATAAACAAGCAATTCACCTTTTTAGCATCTCTTTCTCCAGTTTCTTTATCTTCTTCCAGGCCTCTTTGAATTTGGGACAGAGGGTGACGGCTTTCTCATAGTTTTTCATGGCCGCCTCCTTCATGTCATGCTTCAGGCATTCGTCACCCATAAGGATGTATTCGCGGGCATACTTCACGAGGGCTTTCTCTTTCTCCAGTGCTGCTTGTTTCAGTGCACGGTTTTCCTCTTTCAGACGGTTGATGATGTTCAGCTTCCGGCGGATGAGGCGCTGCACGTTGGGCTTCTCGATGTCGTAGCGGGAATGGATGGCTTTGAAAAACTCATCCAGGAAAGTGCCGAAGTCCCCTTTGTCGAAGGCTTTGGCGGCGGCAACGTATTGAACGTCTGCCTGTGCTTGCTTCAAGGCACGGTCGATGGCGGTGCGGTTGTTGAAGCGTTCGGAGAAGCTGACAATCTCCGGACGCACGAATACATCGGCACGGCTGATGGGCTTTTTCAGCTGGATGCCTTCCAGCGAGGTGCAGCGGCTGAGGGCTACGTATGCCTGCCCACCGGCAAACACGCCGCCGGTAAAGTCGATGACTACCCGGCTGAAGGTCAGCCCTTGGCTCTTGTGGACGGTGATGGCCCATGCCAGGCGCACGGGATATTGTGTAAAGGTTCCCAGTTCTTCCTCTTCAATCTGTTTCTTTTCTTCGTTGTATTTGTAGCGGATGTTTCGCCACGACTCTCGTTTGACGTCACATTCCTTGCCGTCGTCGGTGATGACGTAGAGGGTCTCTTCGATAGGGTCGAAGCCGCTGATGACGCCGATGGTGCCGTTCACCCAGCGGCGGTCGAAGTCATTCTTGATGAAGATGATTTGTGCGCCCGGTTTCAGTACCAGTTCCTGCGAGGTGGGGAGGCTGCTTTCGGGAAAGTCTCCCATGATTTCGCCGTAGAAGGTGACCGGGTCACCGGGAAGTTCCGCCAGTTTTTTGTCGTTGATGTAGTCCACATTGTCACGGCGGGTGGCGAGGGTGATGTACATGTCGGCTTCCGATTGCTCTATTTGGGTGCCATAGCGGGTGTTGAGCAGCTGAAGTTCGGCAGAGCCGACGGTATTGTTGCGGATGTGGTCCAGCACATGGATGAACTTGCTGTCTGTTTGCCGGTATACTTTCTGCAGTTCGATGGAGACAAGGTCTATCTGGCCGAATACCCTGGCAGAGAAGAAATAAGGGGTAGGGTAGAATCGGTTCAGTATCTCCCGTTCATCTCCTTTGACGACGGGTTCCAACTGGAACACATCGCCCACCAATAATATCTGTTTGCCGCCGAAGGGTTCGCGCAGGTTGCGGGAATAGACGCGCAGGATGCGGTCTACGGCGTCGATGATGTCGGCGCGTACCATGGAAATCTCGTCGATGATGACCAGTTCCAGTTCTTCCAGTAGTTTGCGGTGGGGTTTGGTGTATTTGAAAAATTCGTGGATGCGTCCCCGTTGCAGACTGAAGTTCGGGTCATCGGGCAGCAGGGGGTAGAAGGGCAGTTTGAAGAAGCTGTGCAGGGTACTGCCTCCGGCATTGATGGCGGCTATGCCGGTAGGGGCAAGCACTACATGCTTTTTCTTCGTATTCGCGCAGATATATTTCAGGAAGGTCGATTTGCCCGTACCTGCCTTGCCCGTCAGGAATACGGACTGACGGGTATACTGAATGAGGTTCAAGGCATCTTGAAACTCTTTGTTTTGTGTATCGGGAACGAAGCTCAAAAGATTTCAGATTTATGATGGATTCCCGACTATGCCGAAATATTTCAGGGCGTTGGCGATGCCGTCTTCATCAACAGAAGTGGTTGTGTAGTTACTGGCAGCTTTTACGTCGTTATTGGCATTGCCCATGGCTACACCGATACCGGCATGGCGCAACATGCTGATGTCATTTCCTCCGTCGCCGAAGGCCATGGTCTCTTCCAGCTTGATGCCGAAGTGGCGGATAATCTGGTCGATACCGTTTTGCTTGGTGTTTCCTTTGGCTGTCACGTCTACGAAGGCAGGATGCCAGCGGCCCATCTCGCAGTGGGGGACGGAGGGCAGGATGATTGCTTCTTCCTCGGCGTTGATAAAGGGAGTCAGCTGGAAGAAGGCTTTGTCGGCATGGCTGTCGGTATAGGGCTTTGCTTCGATGGGGTCCACTTTCAATTGGTGATGGAAGATTTCCTCCACTACTTCGCCGGGCTGGTTCACGCAGATGTCGTGCTCTCCCACCAGGATGCATGGGATGTTGCGTTCGTGGCAGAAAGCTGTCAAGGCATCCACTTCCGCTGTCGGTATGGGGCTTTTGTAGATAACGGTGTCTTCTACAAAGCAATAGGCGCCGTTCATCGTGATGTAGCCGTCTATCAGATTCCGTTCCTGCAAGGCGGACAAGTTGTTGATGATGACGCGCGGACGTCCGGTAGAAATGAAGATATGTATGCCTTTGGCCTTGGCGGCAGTCAACGCTTCAATAGTGGAAACGGGAATTTCGTGGGTCTTGAAGCTGACCAAGGTTCCGTCGATGTCAAAAAACAGAGCTTTTATCATAAGGGGTTCTTTTATCTTGTGCGCGAAATTACTTAAAAAAGCGAAGATATTTCGTACTTTTGCGCACAAATAAATGATAAATAACAAATGAAGAAACATTCTTTGAAAGATTGGATGATAGCGGTGCGTCCGTGGTCATTCCCCGCCTCTTCGATGCCGGTGGTGGTGACGTTGGCATATCTGTATTGGATGCAGCAGGACATAAACTGGGTGAACGGCATCTGGGCATTGCTGAACATCGTCGTGTTTCACGCTGCCGGGAATACCTGGAGCGATTATTTTGACTATAAGCATAAGGTCGATGCAAGGGATACCTTTGGCGCCAAGACCTTGACCGACGGGATGTTTGCTCCGCGCGAGATATATGGCTTGTCGATGGCATTGCTGGCAGTTGCCCTTGTTGCGGGTGTCGGCCTGCTGTGGCGTACGGGGTTGCCGTTGCTGTACATCGGTATAGGCGGCGCGGCTTGCTCGTTGCTTTATCCGCCGCTCAAGTATCGTGCGTTGGGCGATGTCGTCATCTTTTTGGCGTATGCCTTGCTGCCGACGTTGGGTACCTGCTATGTGGCTACGGGAGTAGTTGACTGGAATGTCTTGTGGATAGCTCTGCCGGTGGGACTGATTACGGTGGCCATTCTGCATGCCAATAATACACGGGATATGCGTACCGATGCCCGTGCCGAGATTCAGACACTGGCCATGAAGCTGGGAGGAAAGGCGTCGATGTACGTTTATTGTGCCGAAGTCCTTTTCCCTTTTGGCTGGATAGCCGGCTTGATAGCTGCGGGAACTCTTCCTCTATGGACCCTGCTGGTGATGCCGGCACTGGTTCCTGCCATAGGCAATGTACGGGTGGTGTCCCGTTTTCCCGGAAAGGGAGAAAGTGCCATAGCCGGTCTGGATGAGATGACGGCAAAACTCCAGTTGTTGTTCAGTCTGCTGTTCACGTTGTCGTTCGTTGTAGCCGGTTTGCTGTCATGAAGAAGCTGATTTTTACCATTCTGCTGGCTGCCGTGCTGTGGACGGTCATGTTTTCGCCTTGGACGGCTCCTTTCGTGAATTTCTGGTGGATGATGACCGGTTCTGCGCTCACGCTGTCCGTGTTTGCCACCTTGTTCAATCCCGGCTGGTGGCGGGAGGTGAAGTGGAGCTTGCCGAATGTCTTGCTGGGAATTGGCATTGCTGTTGCTTTGTGGGGCGTTTTCTGGTTGGGAGACAAGGTGTCATCTTGGATGTTCGATTTTGCCCGTCCGCAGGTGGACTCCATTTATGGGATGAAAGAGGGAGAGTCTCCTTGGCTGTTGGCGGCATTGCTACTGTTGCTGATAGGGCCGGCGGAAGAGATTTTCTGGCGCGGCTATGTGCAACGCACGCTTTCCAAACGCTGGAATCCGAATGCGGGTTTTGTGGTGGCTACTTTGATTTATGCACTGGTGCATGCCGGTTCCTGCAACTTCATGCTGGTCATGGCGGCTCTGGTGGTGGGGGCGGCATGGGGCGCGCTTTACCGTTTCTTTCCGAACCGCTTTGCCGCTATTATCTTGTCTCATGCAGTGTGGGATGTGGCGGTATTTATATTTTTCCCGATATGATTATTATTTACAAAAATAAGGTGGCAGTAATGGATTGTATACTGAGCCCTATTCAGTCGTATACTGAACCTATTTCAGTATACGACAGAAATAGGATGTATTTATACATGTTGATAATCAGATAGTTGTAAATTCTCTTTCGGGCGGTATAAAAACAAGACAAATTGATGCGTTGAATTAGTGAAACTACAATAAAAAGACAAGCAAATGACTTACAATTTTGATGAAGTAATAGAGCGCCGTGGTACCGACTCCGTGAAATGGGACGGTGTGAAGAGTGTATGGGGACGCGATGACCTCCTCCCCATGTGGGTGGCGGATATGGATTTCCGCACGCCCCCGTTTGTGATGGAAGCCTTGCGGAAGCGTCTTGAACATGAAGTGCTGGGCTATACGTCTGCGTGTGAGGAATGGTATACTTCCATTTGTAGCTGGCTCAGTCGTCGCCACGGTTGGGACGTCACTCGCGAGATGCTGACTTTTGTACCCGGCATTGTCCGCGGTCAAGCCTTCGCATTGCAATGCTTCACCAATCCCGGCGACCGGGTAATGGTGATGACTCCCGTTTATCATCCCTTCTTCCTGGTGACGCAACGCATGAAGCGCGAAGTGGTTTACTCTCCGCTCGACCTGAAAGATGGACAGTATCAGATTGACTTTGAGCGTTTCCGTAAGGATATACAAGGATGCAAAGTATTGATTCTCTGCAATCCCCATAACCCGGGCGGGCGTGTATGGACGGTGGACGAATTACGCCGGATTGCTGATATTTGTACGGAAAGCCATACGTTTGTCATCTCCGATGAAATTCATGCCGACTTGACTCTGCCACCTTACAAACACCATCCTTTTGCTACTGTTTCGGGGGCTGCCGCGCAGAATTCCCTCACCTTCATGGCACCCAGCAAAACATTCAATATGCCGGGATTGGGAAGTTCGTACGCCATTATCCTCAATGAGGACATCCGCCACCGTTTTCAGGAGTTCATGGAAGCGGGCGAGTTCAGCGAAGGGCACATGTTGGCCTATATCGGTGCGGCTGCTGCCTATATGCATGGTGAGGAATGGTTGGAACAGCTGCTGGACTATATAAAGGGCAATATCGATTTCACGGAGAACTACCTGCGCGAGCATATTCCGGGCATCGGCATGATACGTCCGCAGGCTTCTTACCTGATTTATCTGGACTGCCGGGGATTGGGGCTGACTCAGGAGGAACTGGTGAGACTATTTGTGGACAAGGCACACCTGGCACTGAATGACGGCACCATGTTCGGTGAACCGGGTAAGGGATTTATGCGGCTGAATATCGGCTGCCCGCGTTCGGTGTTGGAGCAGGCGCTGAAGCAACTGGAAACTGCGGTTGCAGACAAATGATAGAAAAAACTATATCTCCTATATTATGAATAGATTACCTTTCCTTGGACTATTGTTTGCGTTGCTGTGCCTTGTTGCCTGCCGGCAGATGAATGAGGCACATCTGTTACATCTGGCAGAAAAACAGGTGAATATGAATGTGGACAGCGTGTATGCCTTGCTGGTACAGATAGAGAGGCCATCGCAACTTTCGGATGAGGAGAGGCTGTTGTATGGATGGCTGAATGCTTATGTGCACTATAAGCGGCACAACTCGATGGCGGAAGATTCCTTGATATTGCCTGCTTCCGATTATTACGTCTTCCGCAACGACACGGCGAAGAATCTGTTTTCCTATCAGTTGAAAGCCTGGTACTGGTATTGGCTGAAAGAGCACGAACGGTGTATAGCTGCCATTGACAGCGGCGTAGCTTTGGCCAAGGCGCTGCAGGACACGGGAAGAATGGCTGATATGCTGATTGATAAGGCATACTGGTATGTGTATGTCTGGAAAGATTATGAGAAAGCGATAGAAACTTTCCGTACCGCCATAGCTTTGGACGCAAGAGCCGGAAGCTTCTTCTCTATGGGAATTGCCATGGGGCTGAACAAGAATGATTCTGCATCCTATTACATGGAGCGCAGCATAGAACTGGCAGTGGAGGCAGAAGATACCAGTAAGATAGTGCATTATTTGCGTAACTATGCCCAGATGCAGGCTTACTCTTTTGATGAACCTTCCGGTGCAATAGCTACTATTCGTCGTATGGAGCAGTATGTCATCGACCCGGTGCAGTTGCGTATGGGAGATCTGGTGAAAGTGGAAGTGTTCTTGAAAGAAGGGCTGCTTGATTCGGCGGAATACTATTTGAATAAGGAGAGGAAACGTGGCGAGGGCCGGAACCGGTTTTTGACGGAAGAGAATATGGTGGCGGTATATAGGGCATTGATAGATTATACACGTCACCGTACGTTTGATGTGCTGGACGTGGCGCGCTATAATGATTCTGTAGCCAATGCTCTTACTGCGTTGCAGAGTACTGTCCGGCGTAAGGACGAGTCGAAGGAGACGCTTTCGCAAGCCAACTTGATTCTGACGGTGGAACGGAAGCAGGCACAACTGAATTTGTTGCTGGCACTGTTGGTACTGGTGCTTGCAGGTGGTGGTGTGTCCCTTTATATCCGTAACCGGCGCAACCGGCTGATTGAAGCGGAAGAACGGGCGGAAACACTGACCCGGTTGCTGGAAGATGCGACCAGGAACCAGTCGAAAGGGGAAGACGGGCAGTTTTTTCGGAAAATACTGTTGCAGCAATTAGGCATGATACGGCTGGTGGCTAAACAACCTACCTCACAGAATCAGGAGCTGCTTCGCCGCATTTCGGGTATTACCAGCCATGAACTGCCGGTAGAGAGTTTGCTGGTATGGGAGGACTTGTATCCTATCATAGACCGGATTTATGATAACTTCTACACAAAGATGGACAGCTGTTTTGGCGATGTGCTCATTGACAAAGAAAAGCAGCTTTGCTGCCTGCTCTGTGCGGACTTCTCGACGAAGGAGATTAGTGTGGTGACACAACAGAGCATTCCTACCATTTACCAGCGAAAGACGAATATCCGCAAGAAACTGGGGATGGGGGAGAAGGAAGGCATCGTAGAGTTTATAGGCAGCATATAGACCGGAAAAGGCATAATATAGACTTTTGTAAAATTAAAGTGTTGATATGTAGTGATTTGTAGTTTTGGGATATAGACTTTTTATTCCTCGATATAGACCGTTTGAGGCATGTTTTACCCCTACCTTTGTATCAGCGAAATACAAGGTGTGAAATATTGAAATCAAACGCATGATGAAAGAAAAACTACTGAACAACGTTAGAAAAAGAGTGATGGTATGGGTGGCCTTGGCAAGTATGGCAACTCTGCTTCCTGCTCAGACTTACCGGCTTTCCGGTTGTGTGCAGGACGAGAACCGCCAACCGGTAGAGGTGGCGAATGTGCTGCTGAAGCAGGCAAAAGACAGTACCTATATTACCGGTATGCTGACCGACACACAAGGTTGTTTTTCCTTTGACCAGCCACTGGGAGAATACTTGTTGCATATTACCCTTATCGGCAGCGAAGACCTCTACGTTCCCGTTGTGCTGCAAGGAAACAAAAACGTTGGCGAATTGACATTGAAATCTTCTTCCGCCTTGCTGGACGAAGTGACCGTTACGGCCGCGCGTCCCGTTATCAAGCGTCTGGTGGATAGGGTAGTGTTCGATGCACATAATACCATAGCCTCTGCCGGAGGCAGTGCACTCGACCTTCTGCGTGAAGTGCCCGGTCTGCAGGTTGGACAAAACAGTATTGGTATTATAGGTAAAGGGGGTATCAAGGTTTATATCAACGACCGTGAGACGAAGCTGTCGGGAGATGAACTGATAGATTACCTCCGTTCCTATGACGCCTCCCAGATACTGAAGGTGGAGGTGATTACCACGCCTCCGTCCAAATATGATGCCGCCGGAAATGCAGGCATCATCAATATTCGCTTGAAGTCACGTCCCAAAGATTACGTGGGTGGTACGGCTTCCGCTTCCTACAGCGCTGGTGAAAAGGACAATTACGGATATGGCGGGGTAAGCCTGAACCTCAGCAAGGGGCGCGTGTCATCCTTCCTCAACGGGGGTACTACGCAGGGCAACTATGAGACGCGTGAGAAGAATTACCGCTATTTTCCGCAGAACACCTGGAACAGCCGTGCCGACTACACCAATTACATGAATAGCTTCTACCTTCAGGGAGGTGTGGACGTATCGTTGGAACGGGACTGGACTGTAGGTATGCAGGCCATCTATAATCACAGTGCTCCCAAACCGGGCAACGCCCTTTCATGGACGGAAGTTTACGATGCCTCTACCGCCGTATTGGATTCTTTGCTGTACTCCAACAGTGACAAGGATACCAGTTCCGACCGCCTCAATCTGAATTTTCATACCGATAAGGTCTGGGATGACAAAGGCAAGAAAATGACTTGGGATGTGGATTACCTGCGTGACAACCGGGACGAAAATATGGGCTTTCTCTCGAAAACCCTCCTGCCTGACGGTACGGAGATTCCGGGCACAAACTTCGATTACAACTATCTGCAACATCGCAAGGTAGATGTAGTCTCCTCCGCTCTTGATTTCATCCTTCCTTTTGAAAAGTACAAGATAACGGCAGGTGCCAAGGTCTCCTTTACCAACACTCGCAACGGTATCAATTACGATACATCGGACCCTACGCTGGTGCAGGATGATTATTTCCGTTACAAGGAGCAAATCTATGCCTTATATGCTGATTATAGCCGTGAATTTTCCGAACGTTTTTCCATGCAGTTGGGCTTGCGTATGGAGCACACCCGCACTACCGGTATTTCCGAAGCGAAGGATACGGAGGACAAGCACGACTATACGCGCTTGTTCCCTACTGTCTATCTGCTTTATTCGCCTACAGACGGGCATGCGCTGAACTTCAGTTTCTCCAACCGCATCTCCCGTCCGTCACAGAATATGGTCAATCCTTTTCCGTTCTATCAGAACAAATATACGTATGCCTGCGGACGTGAGGACTTGAAACCCAGCTACACTTACAATGCAGAACTGGGATATACGTTGAAGAACAACTTCAATGTTTCCGCTTATTATTCTTATTCGGACGATGTATTCTTCCAGGTTGTGGACTTGGATGCCGAAACGAATGTGACTTCTTTCCTTTGGGAGAATTTCATGCAGACGCATGCTTTCGGGCTTAACAATTCGTACACTTTCCGTACCAAATGGCTGCAAGCTTACGCCCAGCATGGAGTGAGCTATCGCCGGACTACCTCCAGCGCTGCCACCACCTCTCCCGAGGAGAAAGGATGGGCTTATAACGCCAGCCTGCGCAACACTTTCTTCTTCAATGAAAAGAAGACTCTTCTGGCCACGTTGTCCGGTTCCTATTCTTCCCGTCAGTATCAGGGCATCTATCTGATGAGCCCCACTTACAGCGTCAGTGCAGGTATGCTTTATCGGTTGTTGAACAATAAGCTCAGCCTCAGCCTGAATGTCAACAATTTGTTTGTCAGCCATTCCAAATTGGAAACCATGTCCAACGGGTTGAAGATAATTGCCGACAATCAGTTTGCCTTTGCCAGTTTCCGTATCGGTGTATCCTATACTTTCGGTGGTGATATACGTAGTAAGGGTCAGCGGAACAGTAACGGGGATATTCAGAGGAGGCTATAATAAGAAGTTTATTGCGTGTTGGCAATTGGAAGAAAATATTTATCTTTGTGATACAAGCGATTGTAACAACGATTAATATAAAACTATGATGAAACAGAAACTTCTTTACCTTTTGCCACTCTTCCTATTGTCGGGATGTGGACAGGCTACTTACAAGAATGCATCTCTGCCGGCAGAAGAGCGTGCCGGACTTTTGCTGAAGGAACTGACGCTCGAAGAGAAGGTGTCCTTGATGATGGACAGCTCCAAACCGGTGGAACGCCTGGGCATCAAGCCCTATAACTGGTGGAATGAAGCGTTGCATGGAGTGGCGCGTGCCGGGCTGGCCACAGTGTTTCCCCAACCGATTGGTATGGCGGCATCTTTCTCGCCGGAGACTGTATACGAGGTATTTACTGCCGTATCCGATGAGGCCCGTGCCAAGAATGCCTACTATGCATCTCAGGGAAGTCGTGAACGCTATCAAGGATTGACGATGTGGACGCCTACGGTGAACATCTACCGCGACCCCCGTTGGGGAAGGGGTATAGAGACTTATGGGGAAGACCCTTATCTGACCAGCCGTATGGGAGTGATGGTTGTAAAGGGGTTGCAGGGTACGAACGATGGAAAATATGACAAGCTGCATGCTTGTGCCAAGCACTTTGCCGTACACTCAGGTCCGGAATGGAACCGCCATGAGTTTAATGCGGAAAATATCAAGCCCCGTGATTTGTATGAAACTTATCTTCCTCCTTTCGAAGCTTTGGTGAAAGAAGGAAAAGTGAAGGAGGTGATGTGTGCCTACAACCGTTTTGAGGGCGATCCTTGTTGCGGTAGCGACCGCCTGCTGATGCAGATTTTGCGCGATGAGTGGGGATTTGACGGTATTGTCCTTTCGGACTGTGGAGCTATTGCCGATTTTTACAGAGATTATGGTCATAAGACGCATCCTGATGCAGAGTCCGCTTCGGCGGCTGCGGTGCTGAGTGGAACTGACTTGGAGTGCGGTTCGAGTTACGAGGCCCTGGTAGAAGCGGTGAAGCAGGGAAAGATTGATGAAAAAGCAGTGGATGTAGCAGTCAAGCGCCTTTTGACGGCCCGCTTTGCCTTGGGTGAAATGGACGAGCCGGAGAAGGTGTCCTGGACCGGCATTCCTTTTTCTGTGGTGGCTTCTGCCGGACACGACTCTCTGGCGCTCGACATGGCTCGCAAGTCAATGACACTGCTTATGAACAAGGATAATACCTTGCCGTTGAAGCGTGGAGGGCTGACTGTAGCCGTGATGGGTCCGAACGCCAATGATTCTGTGATGCAGTGGGGAAATTATAACGGTATGCCTCCGCACACAGTCACCATTCTGGACGGAATTAGAAAAGCCTTGGGGACTGATGACCGGCTTATTTATGAACAAGGCTGCGGATGGGTGGAGAGAGCTCAGATACAGAGCGTCTTCAACCGTTGCAAGACTGCCGACGGGAAACCCGGATTTACTGCACGCTACTGGAATAACGTGACTCGTGACGGTGAGCCAGTCACTACTGCCCAAGTGACCACTCCTTTCCATTTCTGTACATCCGGTGCCACGGTTTTTGCTCCGGGTGTGAACCTTACCGACTTCTCGGCTACCTACAACAGCGTATTCACTCCCGACCAGTCGGGAGAGGTGGTCTTTGACATCTATGCTTATGGCTCAGGGAGATTGCGGATAAATGGGGAGGAAGTGAGAGGATTCTCCAATCAGCACGGTGGGCAGAAGAGTGCTTATACTTTGCAGGTACAAGCAGGAAAAACGTATGACGTTGAATTGGATTTTGAATATTTCCGTAGCGATGCACAGTTGAACTTTGACCTTGGATTTAAGAATGAAGTGGATGTGAGGAAATCTGTGGAGCGTGTAAAGGATGCTGATGTCGTGGTCTTTGTGGGAGGAGTCTCTCCGAACCTCGAAGGCGAGGAGATGGGTGTTGAGCTTCCCGGATTCAGAGGAGGCGACCGTACCGATATAGAGTTGCCTGCTGTCCAGCGGGAACTGATTGCCGCTTTGCACCGTGCCGGTAAAAAGGTGGTGTTGGTGAACTGTTCAGGTTCTCCTATCGGCTTGGAGCCGGAAACCGGGAGGTGTGGAGCTATCCTGCAGGCATGGTATCCCGGTCAGGCAGGCGGTACGGCTGTAGCTGAAGTCTTGTTCGGTGATTACAATCCGGCAGGACGCTTGCCGGTAACCTTCTACCGTAATGTGTCACAGCTTCCTGATTTTGAGGATTATAATATGACCGGTCGGACTTACCGTTACATGACCCAGGAACCGCTTTTCCCCTTCGGTCATGGATTGAGCTATACCTCTTTCTGTTATGGCGCTGTGGTGCTTGGTTCGGATAATATAAAGTCCGGTGAGAAATTGAGATTGAATGTCCCCGTAACCAATACCGGCAAATGTGACGGTGAAGAGGTTGTGCAGGTCTATTTGAAGAAAAACGATGATGTCGAAGGACCGAGCAAGGCATTGCGTGCTTTCAAACGGGTACATATCCCGGCAGGAAAGACGGTCGATGTAGAGTTTGATTTGGGCGATAAAGAGTTGGTGTGGTGGAATCCGCAAAGCAATACCATGTGCGTTTCCGAAGGCAGTTATGAACTTATGGTGGGCGGTAGCTCGCAGACTGCTGGTTTGCTGCGCCGGTCTTTTGTCATTCAGCCTTGATACAT
>ERZ1504931.461-NODE-461-length-13947-cov-3.665563_pt1 | contig 13947 bp, 10 predicted proteins | sample MGYA00574602_ERZ1504931 | MGnify/ENA primary metagenome ERZ1504931 (study PRJEB39906, sample SAMEA3182102) | gut metagenome | biome: human; feature: gut; material: Stool; isolation source: human stools | place: Canada | collected 2013-02-18 ...
CCGACGTCTGCTTACGGCACTGCTTATTCTTATACCCAGCCGGGGCTACTGGTTTGTTGGGAAAAAGTTAAAGGTATCTTTGAAGGCCAATGATATAGAATACAGTTTGTTTTTTTGTCAAAAGGCAGGGTGAACGGTTTGACAGAATGGGCAGAAACGCTTACAATTCAAGTAGTTATGCTGTCTGTGACACGAAGGAGCCTGCAGGATGGAGAACCGGAAAGAGGAATTTCTGAAAATTGTATGTCAGAGTTATCTGATCGTTATTCTGGCAGTGCTGCCTCTTTATTATATTCCCTGGAATGGATATTATAAACTGGGTGATACCAAATATTACCTGTATCGCAATGTTTCACTGCTTTGCCAGGGGATCGCATTGCTGGCACTGTGTGTCTTTGCTGTAAGCAGCCGGTGGACAGGGGAACATCGGATTTTTGCCAGATCTCTGGCTGAAGTAGTGAAAAAATCGGTCGATAAATGCAGAACACATGCGGTAACGACGGCAGTCTGCCTGTACGGAATCTGTGCGTTACTCTCTGCAATCTGCAGCCCCTATGGCAGTATCGCGTGGAACGGAGAGCGGGAATGGTACATGGGAGCTGTCACGATCTGTTTGATGATCGGAGGTTTTTTACTGACGGCGAAGTACGGAGGTAGTTGTAAAACGGCGATATGGTTAGGAGAGGCGGCTTTTGTGGCGGTCACCCTGATCGGTCTGTTGCAGAAGCTGGGCTATGATCCTCTGGGACTTCTCAAGGGTTACGTTGTGGGGGACTGGGAATTTACCCATATGTTGACCACGCTGGGGAACAGCAACTGGCTCAGCGGGTATTACAGTGTGATGTTTCCCTTTTCCATGACGCTGTTTCACCGGGCAGTGGAAGCGGGGAAAAAAGGTCCCACACTGCTGGCAGGAACGTGCAATATGTTGGCCATGATGCTTCTGCTTTTACAGGGAAGTGACAGCGGTGTGATCGTGGCATGCACAGTCATGGGGTTGTGCTTTTGGCTCGACCGGAAGCAAACCGGACATTGGGAAGTATATTTCCTTTTTCTTGCAGCGGTGGCGCTGGGAATGTGCCGTTGGGGTAAATGGATGTTATATCTGGGAACGTTTGACATTCTCCTGCAGGATGGCATCGCCAAAAAACTGGCAGCCTGGCAGGGATGGATTCCGGTTGCAGCAGGGTGTCTGCTGCTTTGGGGAGCCTGTCGCAGGATTCCGGAGAATAAGAAAAAAATATTGCAAGAGGGAGTATTGTGTTGTGCACTGGCAGGAATAGCGGTAGTGCTGGCATGGTATCTGCATCGGTTGTCGGTAATCGATTTTGCGGAATGGGGCAATCGCCGGGGAAGATTGTGGCAGATGGCATGGATGGGTTTCCGGAAAGGAAATCTGCATCAGAAGCTGTTGGGAGCAGGCCCGGATTGTTTTGCATCGTATCTGGGAGAACTGTTGCCGGGAGGCACGGTGCTTTTTGATAAAGGATATTTTGAAGGCTCTGTTTTTACCAATGCACATAATGAGTGGCTCACCACACTGGTCAATATGGGACTGCTGGGTGTGGCTGCCTATGCAGCTGTTTTTATCACGGCGCTGCAGACATACAGGAAGAATTTTCTCGCAGTATTGTTACTGCTTACCTACGGGATACATTCCCTGATCAGCTTTCAGCAGGTGCTGAATGCGCCGCTTTTCTTCCTGATACTGGGATTGTGTGAAGCGGCGGCCCGGGGAGAAAAGACCAAAACCAATCAAATGGATACGGATGAGGAGTTGCTAGAAGCTATATGAAAAATATTTGGAAGATTTTTACCGGAGATCTGAAAAAACTGGTGAAGCAGCCTTTTGCGCTGGTTATTATTATCGGGTTGTGCGTGATACCGTCGCTGTATGCGTGGTTTAATATATTTGCCAACTGGGATCCCTATGCCAATACCGGAGGAATTCCTGTGGCGGTAGTATCCCTGGATCAGGACTATACGCTGAAAGACGGATCGGTGGTAAATATGGGAGAATCCGTACTGGAAAGCCTGCATTCCAACACCAGTGTAAAATGGATCTTTCTGGATACCGAGGAAGAAGCAAAAGAGGGCGTGGAAGCCGGAAAATATTATGCAGCCATCGTCATTACCGATAAATTTACTTATAGTATGTACAATGTATTTTCGGATGATTTTGAGAATCCGGCGCTGATCTATTATCAGAATCAGAAGAGCAATGCCATTGCCACCAAAATCACGGATACGGTGGCAGGAACTCTGCAGAATACCATCAATGAGACCTTTATCAAGGTGGCAGCTACCACGGTATTTGAAGAGGGCAATACGGTGTCGGATCAGGTACAGGGGGACAGTTATGTAGAGGAATTCTGTTCCAAACTGGAGGAACTGAATGACAATCTGAAGGAATACAGTGCCATGATCGACTCCTTTCAGGCAGGCAATGCGCGGCTGGAGTCTGCCATCACCCATGTCAACTATGAGATTCCCGCGATGCAGAAGAAACTGGACAGCACCACAGCCAGTCTGAACCAAAGCAGTCAGGATCTGTCTTCTACCAGAGACACCCTGGGCAATTTCAGCAACAACATCGATACTTCCATGAGCAATATCAATAACTCTCTGGAAAGTATCAAAAAGGCTCTGGATGAAAGCAAACTGGCGGAGGATACCGCCCAGATGACGAGAGATCTGAACCGGGTGGCAAGAGATACCAATACGCTGAACGGACAAGTAAATACACTGCTGGCGGCACTGATCCAACAAAAGCTGGAAAGCGTCTCTGACGGTAATGCTGCGAACGGCGGCACCGGCAGCAATATCAACGCAGCGGTAACTGATGCTGCTATGGAAGCATTGAAAGCCATGCAGAAGGAACTGGATCTGATGAATACCGTAGTGGGCAGCGTTCTGGAATCCACGGACGACAAGGCTGCGGAGAATGCAAAGGTCAATGTCAACAATGCCATGAATAATTTAAGGAGTGCCATTGACAGCTGCGAGACTTCTGTAAGCAATATGCAGGGAATCTATAAGAACAATCTGGTGCCCCAGATGCAGAAGGTTCTGACAAATATGTCAGATTCTCTGAATCAGGTGACCAATCTGGTAAATACCCTGAGCAATACGGTGAAAAATGTCGGAGTTGTCATGGAAGGTGTCGGTGACACTGTGTCCGGAACCAGTGAGAGTCTGGGACAGATCAAAGATGTGGTAGATAATATCAGCGCCAAACTTACAGATCTGACAGAGAAGCTGGACGGTGCATCCGAAGAGGAAATGATGGATATTCTGGTGCGTTTCCTTGGAGGAGATCCGGATAGTCTGGGGGCATATTTTGCATCTCCCGTAACCATGGAGACCATAGCCATGTATCCGGTGGCTACGTATGGTTCTGCCATGACACCGTTCTATTCCACACTGGCGATCTGGGTAGGTTCTACGATCCTGGTGGCACTGGTGAAAGTAAAAGCCTCTCCGAAAGGGCTTGAAAATGTACAGAGCTATCAATTGTATTTCGGCAGATATTTGCTGTTCTTCTTATTGGCACAGATTCAGGCAGCCATCATTGTGGCCGGAGATCTGTGGCTGTTAAAAGTAAACATTGTGGAACCGGGGCTGTTTTTCCTGGCGGCAAGCTTTACGGCTACGGCATTTTCCCTGTTGATCTATTCTCTGACACTGGCATTCGGAGATGTGGGCAAGGCCGTCTGCGTTATTGTTATGGTATTGCAGATCGCTGGTTCCAGCGGTACCTTCCCGATCGAACTGCTACCGGACACCTACCAGAAGATTTATATTTTCTTTCCCTTCCCCTATGCCATCCGGGCCATGCGTGAGGCACTGGCGGGTATGTACGGTACTGCCTATATGGAAGCACTGGCAAAATTGAGCCTGTTTATGATCGAGGGACTGTTGATCGGCCTGGTGATCCGGATCCCGTTCGTAAAACTGAACCATTTTGTGGAAGAGCGTATGGAAGACACTGAGTTAATGTGACACCTGTTCAGAACCATGAAAACGAAAACTCCGCAGGAGTGGGTTAGTGAATGAAGTTCCGAACAGGCAGAAAGGTAAAATCATGGAGAGAAATTACGAAGAAATTTTTCAGAAGGTTCTGGATTACGAGCAGGCCCTTCATGAGAAGAATAGAAAAAGAATAAAGATCGGTCTGAAATGTATCTGGATCGTCCCCTTGTTTTTTCTGGCACTGTTGTTCCTGACTGGCAGCAACAAGGTCATCTTCCTGATCCTGTGGATCGTGTCGCTGTTTGCCCTGTCAATCTATCTGATCGTTGTGGAATATATGGATTATAATCTGCAGGAGAAGATCATGGAGCTCAAAGGAGAAGAAGGCGATCTCAAAGCGGTGACTCCGACAGACTTTGACCGGGCGGCGCAGATCATCCGGGAGACCCGGAAACTGATTGGTGAAGGCCTGAATTCCCCGGCCGAGACCGGGACCGAAGAGGATCCGGAAGATGAAACCGAAGACTGGGAGGATGGTGAATAGTATGCATAATATCTGGAAAATATTTACCACCGACATCCGTCGGATCAGCAATAATGTGGTGGCGGTCGTTATTATCATGGGACTCAGCATCCTCCCGGCACTGTATGCCTGGTTCAACATTTTCTCCAACTGGGATCCTTACGAGCCCGCGGCTACCAGTCAGCTGAAAGTAGCCGTGGCTTCCGATGATGCCGGGGCGGAGATCATGGGGCTGTCTCTGAACGTGGGAGACAGTGTGCTGGAGGCTCTGGGAGCCAATACCACTATCGGCTGGGTGTTCCCGGAGACCACGGAGGAAGCACTGGAAGGTGTGAAGAACAGTGATTACTATGCGGCATTGATTATTCCGGAGACGTTTACTCAGGAAATGCTGGGATTTATCGACGGTGAAGTGGATCATCCCACCATTTACTACTATGAAAATGAGAAAAAGAACGGTATTGCCCCCAAAATCACGGGAAAAGCGAAAAATGCTGTGCAGGAACAGGTAAATGCCACCTTTATCAGTACTGTGGCAGAAGCGGTGATGAAAGCGGGAAATGCCCTTTCGGTGGTGAATGCCGGCGGGCAGACCAGTGTGGAAGAATCTCTGGATACCATGCAGGCACAGTTGCAGGATTATGTGGTTATGTTACAGTCCTTCCAGAGTATTATGACCTCCGCGGAGATGATCATGGAGACCAGCCAGAATATGCTTCCGGATATGGATAATATGCTGGAGAATGGACGAAATACCATGATCGGTATGCAGACCATGATCAATTCCAGCGTCGATGCGGTTGACGTTATGGGAGATATGGTGAGCAGCAGTATGGATATGGTCACGGAAGCGTTGCAGTATCTGTCGGTCTTTTCTGATGGATTGCTGGAGCAGATGGGCAGCAACAATGTGGGAAGCACCACGGACACCGGATTGGGCACGGCCATCGGACTGGTACAGGGCATGCAGGCCAATATGGATGTGCTGGGAAGCCTGATCACCGGACAGGATGCTCAGATTCAGGAGATCAACCAGTCTCTGAAAACGATCGAAGCGGATCTGAAACAGCTGCAAGACAGCAAGGGAGATGTGGATCATGATATCAATACTCTGCGGGCACAGATCCGGGAACAGATCCAGATCTGCAACAAACAGCTGAATAATCTGATGAGTGATTACAATAACAATGTCAGACCTTCTTTCCGGGCTACCGGCAAATCCATGCAGCAGGCTTTCCTGAATGCCGCAGCGATGATGAACGGTACGGATGTGAATATGGATGAAATTTCCGATATTCTGAAAGAGTATCAGCAGACTTTGCAGGAAGGTAATGTCAGCCTGCAGGATTCCCTGGTGATCGCACAGGAACTGCTGGACAAGGTCAGCAAAATAGCAGATAATATAAAACGGATCACCGGTGCGGAGACCTATGAGGATATTTTAAGCGCTATGGCTGCCGATCCGACGGCGGTGGCAGACTTCGTATCTTCTCCGGTCAGACTGGAGACGGTACCTGTTTATCCGGTGGATCATTACGGCTCTGCGGCATCGCCGTTCTATACGATCCTGGCAATCTGGGTGGGAGCGCTGTTCCTGGTGGCTATTATTCACGTGGGTGTGAAACCCATTGAACCGGGGGATCATTATAAGGCGCATGAGAGATATTTTGGCAGATATCTGCTGTTTTTCCTGATCGGACAGGCACAGACACTGCTTATTGTTCTTGGGAACCTTTATTATATTGAGATACAGTGTCAGCACAGGTTTTTATACTGGCTGGCGGCAGCCGTGGCCAGTGCGGCATTCAGCTGCTTTATGTATTCTGTGACTTTCGCTTTTGGAAACGTGGGTGAGGCACTGGCTATTGTAGTCATGGTCATCCAGGTGGCGGGAAGCGGCGGAACGTTCCCTATCGAGGCTCTTCCGCAGGTATTCCAGTGGATCTATCCTTTCCTGCCGTTCCAGTTTGGCATGAAAGCGTTTAAAGAATGTATTGCAGGAATGTACGGCGTGGATTATTGGATCAATGTAGGAAAAATGACACTGTTCCTGATCGTAGCATTGCTGCTGGGACTGGCACTGGAGCCGCCGTTCCGCAAGCTGAATCATATGATAGAGAAGAGTAAAGAGAAGACAGGATTAATGATCTGATGAAGATGAAAAAAATGACTTCGGAAAAGAAACATAAAATTGCAACCATTGGCTTATGGCTGATCCTCATTCTGTGCACGGCGGTATTGTTCTCCCTGTGTCTCAGTGAGGGGATCGACTATGATGAAGCATACAGTTATCGCACAGCCCATGACAATACGATGATGGGAATCATTCGCGTGGTACTGGCGGCCCATGATACGGATGTGCCGGTATGGTATATGGGATTGCGGCTGTGGTCGTTTCTGGCAGGAGACGGCATTATTGCCTACAAAATGTTTGCATTGCTGGGAACGGTATTGTCCATGCTGCTGGGGCCTGTCGTGATCCGCAGGCAGTGGGGAGCGAAGACAGCAGCCCTTTATATGATCATGGTAAGCCTGACACCTGCAATGATGAAGATCAGTGTGAACAACAGAATGTATTCCTGGACGGTGTTTGGGGTTACCGTCTGCGGACTGACCGCTTATTTCCTGCGGGAGCGTCTGAACAGTAAGGCCCTGTGGACGATATTGTTTCTGACGACCTTCTGCGGTATTTTCAGTCATTACTTTACCGCGTTCAGTTACCTGTTTATCTACCTGTATCTGGTGGCGGTGATTTGGCAGCAGGACAGAAAACAGATCTGGAAGCCGTTTGTCTGTGGTGGTTCCGTTGTATTGCTTTTTGTGGCATGGCTGATAAAATCCGATTTCTTTCATCTGCTGGTTTCTGATGGAAACCCGACGAACCAGTCCAAATTCGGTATTTACGAATTTTTTAATTTCATTTTCGGAACCAGAGTGAAGTATGCGACCAAAATGGGAGAACTTCTTTTTGTACTGACACTGGTCTGTGCGATCCTCTTTTGGAAGCGGCTGGGGAGAAGAAACGGTGTTTTTGCGGTTCTGTGTACCTGTATTTTCCCAGTAAGCTATTTGATGGCGGCGCTGCTGGCATTACACGCGTCCCACTTTTTTACCTACCGCCATGTTATGCATAGCATGGGATTGTTCTGGCTGGGAATGGCGATCATTTTATCCAGGATCAATTTACAGGAATGGATCGCCTGTCTGTCCTTCACTGTGTGGATGGGAGTGTCGGCCTACGGAATCTCTTATCATGAAGAATATGGTACAATCTCATATCTGGAAGAGACGAAGGCATTTATAGCGGAGAATATGGAGCCGGGAGATGTGGTCGTCTACGATACGGATTCCCGCTTCGGACAGCTATTCGGATGCTATATGCCGGACCAGATCTTTTATACCATGGAAGAGGTGCCGGATCTGGAAGAACTGGTGGGGAAAAGAGTCTGGTATTTCCAGTGTTTCGGACATTTGCTGGAGGAATCGGATAAATATACCGTAACCTATGAAAATATGGGACATTATGGATTTCAGTATATGGACGGGAATACGGATTTTGATATTTTAAAGGTGAACATAACGGAGGAAACGGGAAATGATTAAATGGGTGGAAAGAGGAGTCCTGCTGGCAGCGATACTTTCCATGTTGTTTGTATGGCCGTATGGAGGAATCCGTGAAGATAAAAAGGACAGTTCCTTAAGTGAGGATTATGGATATACAGAGCCCCTGCAGGTGGGAGAATATGCTTCGCAGTATTTTGTTGCGGAGACAGATTTTCTGAAAACACTGGAAATCGCGGTGAACTATAATCAGGAGGAAGAACGGAACGGACTTCTGGGTCTGGAGATATGGAAAGAGGATCAGAAGATATATGAAGGTGTGATTCCTTATGATGCCATGGAATCGACAACATTTTTCCCTGCCGTCATCGAGACCCGGCTGAAAAGGGGCGCTGTATATGAATACCGGATCGTGAATCAAAGTATTTCCGAGAATCTGCCGCAGGTAGTATATACTACTACGGAAAAGGCGCATGTACCGGAAAATCAGCAACTGGTGGTACATGAAGCAACTGTGGACGGACAGGCATTGAACCGGTACACCTGGAGAGAGAAGCTGGATGCGGTCAGCGTATTGGAAATCGACAGTTTTATTGCAATAGTGGCTGCAATGATATATGCTGTGTTGGAACAATGGAAAAGAAAGGAAAAAAAGAACAATGAAGTGGGTTAAATTCAGAATAAAGACGGTAACGGATGCGGAAGATATTATTATCAGCACCCTGTACGATCTCGGACTGGAAGGGGCACAGATCGAAGACAAGGTGCCCCTGACCGCCATGGAGAAGGAGCAGATGTTTGTAGATATCCTGCCGGACGGACCGGAGGATGACGGCATTGCCTATTTAAGTTTTTTTGTAGAGGAAAAAGAGGACGGCAGTCTGGAAGTGGCCGGGGAGAAGACCACGACCGAAGCTGTACTTGCGGATGTAAAGCGGGAACTGGAAGACTTACGCCAGTTTATGGATATCGGCGAGGCTTCTGTTGTGGTAGATGAGACGGAGGACATTGACTGGATCAACAACTGGAAACAGTATTTCCACCAGTTCTATATCGATGATATCCTGGTGATCCCTTCCTGGGAAAATATCAAACCGGAAGATACTGACAAGATGGTGCTTCATATCGATCCCGGTACGGCATTTGGCACCGGCATGCATGAGACCACACAGCTGTGTATCCGTCAGCTGCGTAAGTTCATCACTCCTGAGACAGAGCTTTTGGATGTCGGCACCGGCAGCGGTATTCTGGCAATTTTATCCCTCATGTTCGGGGCAAAACATGCCGTGGGAACCGATCTGGATATCTGTGCTGTGGAAGCTGTGGCACAGAACTGCGAAGTGAATGGAATCGATCCGGCACAGTTTGACATGATGATCGGCAATATCATTACAGACAAAGAAGTGCAGGACAAGGTAGGCTATGAGTGTTATGATATCGTGGTGGCCAATATTCTGGCAGATGTACTGGTACCGTTGACTCCTGTCATCGTACATCAGCTGAAGAAGGGCGGTATCTACATCACCTCTGGCATCATTGATGACAAGGAGCAGACCGTGGTGGAGGCTGTGAAGGCCGCTGGATTGGAAGTACTGGAAGTGACCTACCAGGGAGAATGGGTCAGCGTTACCGCAAGAAAGAATTAAGCGCTTAAAATAGGAGTTTCTATGTATCAGTTTTTTGTAGAACCGGAACAGATCGACGTGGCAGCGAAGAGCGTTATCATCCGGGGAACCGATGTGAATCATATCAAAAATGTACTGCGGATGCGCCCCGGCGAAGAAGTGGCTGTCAGCAATGGAATCGACGGGAAGGAATATCGCTGTGGGATCCTTGCACTGGAAGAGGACTGTGTCCGTCTGGAGCTTCGTTTTATCAAGGAAGACGGAGTAGAGCTTCCGGCGAAGATCTATCTGTTCCAGGGACTGCCCAAGGCGGACAAGATGGAGCTCATCATCCAGAAGGCCGTGGAACTGGGAGCCTTTCAGGTGATCCCGGTGTCCATGAAGCGCTGCGTGGTCAAGCTGGATGAGAAAAAAGCGGATGCAAAAATCAAACGCTGGCAGGGAATTGCGGAGGCAGCAGCCAAGCAGAGTAAGCGTGGCGTGATCCCCACGGTGGCACCGGTTATGAGTTATGTGCAGGCGGTGAAAACGGCTTCTGAAATGGATCTGAAACTGGTACCTTACGAGCTGGCGGAAGGAATGCCACAGACGAAACAGCTCATCGAAAGCGCAAGACCCGGACAGCAGATCGCTATTTTCATCGGCCCGGAGGGCGGATTTGATCCGGAGGAGATAAGACTTGCCACGGAGGCGGGAATTCAACCGATCACTTTGGGGAAACGGATCCTGCGGACGGAGACGGCCGGATTTACGACTATCGCATGGCTGATGTATCAGTTGGAAAATTAGACAGCGGACGGCACGGATCGCCTGCCTGCGGCATATTTTAATCATAAGAAGAATATAGTAATTATTCAGAGCAAAAGGAAAGCCCGGAAGAGTCGATTTGGCGAATAGGGCGCTGAATAGTTACTGAAGAGATAGATAGCAAGGAGAAGAAGAGAATGGAAGTCTATATGGACAATTCCGCTACCACAAGGACATTCCCGGAAGTGGCAGAGTTGATGACGAAGATCATGTGTGAAGATTACGGTAATCCCTCCAGCCTGCATATGAAGGGAGTGGAGGCAGAGAAATACCTCCGCTATGCCAAGGAGACTCTGGCAAGGATTCTGAAGGTGGAGGAGAGAGAGCTTTTATTTACTTCCGGGGGAACGGAATCCGATAATATGGCACTGATCGGCTGCGCCCTGGCGAATTGCCGCAGAGGCAATCATCTGATCACGACGCAGATCGAACATCCCGCTATCCTGCAGACCATGCGTTATCTGGAGACCCAGGGGTATCGTGTCACTTATCTGCCGGTGGATCCCTGCGGACGTATCCGGCTGGAAGACTTACGCAGAGCCATGACACCGGAGACCATTCTGGTATCTATCATGCACACGAATAACGAGATCGGAGCCCTGCAGCCCATTGAGGAAGCCGGAGCTCTGATCAAACAGATGAACCCGGATACGCTGTTCCATGTGGATGCGGTACAGGGATTCGGAAAATCCCGGATCTATCCCAAGAAGATGCACATTGATCTGCTGTCCGTCAGTGGACACAAGATCCACGGACCGAAGGGCGTCGGACTGCTGTATGTAGGGGAACGGGTGAAGATCCAGCCCATCGTATTCGGTGGCGGACAGCAGCAGAACCTCCGCTCCGGTACCGAGAATGTGCCCGGTATTGCGGGACTTGCAAAAGCAGCGGAAATGCTCTATAGTCATTTTGATGAGGATCATGCCAGACTCTGCGCCTGCAAGAGACGATTCATTGAAGGTGTGGAAAGACTGGATCAGGTGAAGGTCAACGGACTTTTGCCGGATGCACCGTACGGTGAGGGAACGGCGGCACACATTGTCAGCGTATCTTTTGCCGGCGTCAGAAGTGAAGTGCTCCTGCATGCACTGGAGGACAAGGGAATCTATGTTTCTGCAGGAAGCGCCTGCTCTGCACACAAGCCGCAGCCTTCTGCTACACTGAAAGCCATCGGCATCGATAAATCCCTGCTGGATTCCACCATACGTTTCAGTTTTTCTGTATTTACCACGGAAGAAGAGATTGACGTATGTCTCCAGGCATTGTACAATATAGTACCTATGTTACGCAGATACAGTCGCAGATAAGCGATTTGAGAAACACTCAGAAAGGAAACGAACGTGTTTACATCATTTTTGATAAAATATGCCGAGATCGGCATTAAGGGAAAGAACCGTTACCTGTTCGAAGATGCTCTGGTACGCCAGATTAAGTATGCACTGAAAAAGTGTGAGGGAGAATTCCTGGTGCACAAGACACAGGGCCGTATCTTCGTAGATGCAGAGTCAGAATTTGACTACGATGAAGTTGTGGCACACTTACAAAGAGTCTTCGGAATCTCCGGAATCTGCCCGGTAGTGCACGTACAGGATGAGGGCTTTGAGAAGCTGTGTGAGACCGTGATTGACTACATTGCAAAAGTATATCCCGATTGCAATCAGACGTTCAAGGTGGCAGCGAGACGTGCCCGGAAAAATTACCCCAAGGATTCCATGACCATCAACATGGATATGGGAGAAGCTATCCTGAAGGCTTATCCCAATATGAAGGTGGATGTACATCATCCCGATATTATGCTGAACATTGAGATCCGTGAAGAAATCTATATCTACTCCGTGATCCTGCCCGGTCCCGGAGGAATGCCCGTAGGTACCGGTGGCAAGGGAATGCTGCTTCTCTCCGGTGGTATTGATTCTCCCGTGGCAGGTTATATGATCGCCAAGAGAGGCGTCAAGATCGATGCGGTATATTTCCATGCACCGCCTTACACCAGTGAGCGTGCGAAGCAGAAAGTAGTGGATCTGGCGAAGATCGTTGCCCGTTACACCGGACCGATCTATCTGCATGTGATCAATTTTACCGATATTCAGTTATATATTTATGAGAAATGTCCTCATGAGGAACTGACCATTATCATGCGCCGCTATATGATGCGGATCGCAGAGCAGATCGCGAAGGAGACCGAGTGCCTGGGTCTGATCACCGGTGAGAGCATCGGACAGGTGGCATCTCAGACCATGAATTCCCTGATCGCTACCAATGAAGTATGTGAGCTGCCGGTCTACCGTCCGCTGATCGGATTTGACAAGCAGGAGATCGTAGAAGTATCCGAGAAGATCGGGACTTATGAGACTTCCATTCTGCCCTATGAAGATTGTTGTACCATCTTCGTGGCAAAACATCCCGTGACGAAACCGAACGTGAAGGTGATCCGCAGACATGAACACAATCTGGATGAGAAGATCGACGAACTGGTGAAGACCGCACTGGAGACCAAAGAACTGATCATTGCGGAAGCATAAGTGCGAATGCAGAGTAACTATTCAGAACCGGGGAAACAGAGGTACTGAATAGTTACTTTTTTGAAATGGCATATAAAAAACACCTCAAGAGGATTGCGTCTCTCAAGGTGTTCTCTGTTTTACTATGTATTCGGAATTCCGAATCGGTAACTTATACCAGATAAGGCTTTAATACTTCCAGAACCTCATCAGCGCCATCCTCTGCATGGATGTTCAGGTCGATAGGCTTGGAAAGATCCAGGCTGAAGATACCCATGATGGACTTTGCATCAATTACGTATCTGCCGGATACAAGATCGAAATCATAATCGAACTTAGTAATATCGTTTACGAAAGATTTTACCTTATCAATAGAATTTAAAGAAATCTGAACTGTCTTCATGTTGACTACCTCCTTAATGTGTGTCATACCTTCTGACTTTATATTAATGGGGGAACGCTCAAAAGTCAAGACGAAAACAATACAAAAAAAGTGAGGAATCCTATGAAAAGTGTAGCATTACACAACCTTGGATGTAAGGTTAATTCCTATGAAATAGAAGTAATGCAACAAATGTTACAAGAAAAAGGTTATACTATTGTACCATTTGATGAAACCGCAGATATTTATATTGTAAATACCTGCACAGTTACCAATATTGCAGACCGGAAAAGCAGACAGATGCTTCATCGTGCGAAGCAGAAAAATCCGGCGGCACTGGTGGTGGCTGTGGGATGCTACGTGCAGACCGGAAGGGAAGATGTGGAGCAGGATCCCTGCATCGATCTGGCGATCGGCAACAACCGCAAGAAGGATCTGGCATCTATTTTGGAAGAATATTTACGGGATCTGGAACAGGAAGATGCGGTGGCGGAGAATGCAGAAAATGCCGGGCATGGTGTGGACAAGACTCTGCATGACACTACTGTCATAGACATTAACCATACTGCAGAATAC
>ERZ1504931.502-NODE-502-length-13037-cov-3.551379_pt1 | contig 13037 bp, 8 predicted proteins | sample MGYA00574602_ERZ1504931 | MGnify/ENA primary metagenome ERZ1504931 (study PRJEB39906, sample SAMEA3182102) | gut metagenome | biome: human; feature: gut; material: Stool; isolation source: human stools | place: Canada | collected 2013-02-18 ...
AAAGGATCGAAGGCATACCGTTGCAGGCGACGATCGTTCAACCTAAAACCTACCTGATTATGAAAGCGCGTGTCTATTTATCGTTAGGAGCCTTGCTCCTGTTTCTGGCCCCGTTGGGCTGTTCCGATAAAGCGGAAAACACCTCCCCGGAAGCTCCGCCGGAAGAGCAGCCCATGCCGGAGCCGGAACCAGAAAAGCCGGAGTTCGTGGATAAGGGATACACGATGGAAGAGAATATTGACGAAGAAGATCCAGACTGTTATTACACTTATTTCCGAATGCAGAATGCCAGTCCGGAAAATGTAATTTTCTTCATTTCAACAAAAATGAGTGCGAGCGGTGATCAGATCAGAATCGCACCGGGAGAACAAGGGACTTGGTGGCAGACGATGGAGAAAATGCCGTGGATCGACGACAACGATGTGTTGGCGAAAAATCTGGATGCGTTGGGATTCGTTGAATTGTATTTCAATCCTGACTTGGAAGGAAGATTAAGCGGAATCTGTTGGCTGGAATTAGATACGTGCGCTCAATACTCTTTCTTCGAGCCAATGACCGAATCGCAACGCGGCACACCGCGCGATCAGTCGGCATGGGTGCTCGAAGAGTTCCCCGACCGCCCGAACGCCGTCCGTTGGACCTACCGGATTACCGACAAGGACTATAAGGAAGCCGTGCGTCAGACGCTCGAACGATGGGCAGACCGGGACGAGGAAAAACAATAGGGCAAAAGCATTTGCGAAACAAGGCTTTTCCCGACTTATTTCCACATAAGCGGGCCGCAGTATCGCTACTGCGGCCCGCTTAACAGTATTACCACTCCCTTACTGCCGAACCGAAAAGACCGATTCGCTCCTTCGAAAGTCGTCTTTCGCAGAATTCCGACCGGATAAAAGGAGTCCCCCGGACACGGATATTTCGCAGCAATGCTGCCTTCGGTTACTTACGTTCCTTGATCTGGCCGCTGCGATAGGCCGCCAGCAGGTTCTTCAGGTCGTCGATCTGCACCTGCAACTCCTTGCCGATAGTCGTATCGCGCACCGTGATGCGGTCGGTCGTCGCCTCGACGATCACCTTCGTAGAGATGATGTCCTTTCCCTCCTCGACGGCCTTGACCGCCGACTCGAAAGGCTCGTGCTGCACCAGTTGCAGCCCGTGCGAATTGTAAATCAACGTATAACCGGCGATGCCCGTTTCGGAATGGTACGCCTTGGAAAATCCGCCGTCGATCATCAGCAGCTTGCCGCCGGCCTTGATGGGACTTTCGCCCTTGCAGGTCTTCACGGGCACGTGTCCCGAAATGATATGGGATTTCTCTGGATCGAGTCCGAAAGCCGAAAGAATCATACTGCACATCTTCGTATCATCCAAATGCTTGTAATAAGCTCCCTTCTCCTCGTGGTGCGTCTTCTTGTCCTCGATCAGGTAACGCTCCAGCGTTGCCATCTTGGCCTTGTCGAAGAACGGGGATTCGGGGCCGCACCACAAGTACCACATGTAATCGAGCGCCATCTGCTGACTCTTGGCCCCATTGCCACCGAAATAGGCCTCCCGGGTCAGGCGGTCCAGTTTGTCCAGCAGGCTCCGTCCGGCATAGGGTTTTCCGTCCACGATGACTGTTTTGAACTCCCCTTCGTCGGTCATCGGAATCGAAGCGTGGTACATCAGGTTCGAATTGACGATCAGATACATACTGCCCTTCGAAAAGAGCAGCCGGATATGTTTCTGTAGTTTGTCGCTGTTCAGGAACGAGGCTTGCAACGTACGAATAAGCTGATCTTCGCCCGGAGTCAGCTTATAAGGATCCCGGGGATCGACCGTCGGAAAGTCGGCGTCCTTCAAGGGATAATCCTTGCCGTCGATCTCGATGGTTCCCTTCTCGTAGTCGATTTTCTCCAACAAAGCCCGCCCCTCCATCTTGTATTCGGGATGGCGCTTGATCATCTGTCCCTCGATCTTGAACTGGATCACCGAAATCGCCTTGTGCATCTGGGCCATCAGCAGTACATCGCGCTCCGTAACGCCCGAATTCTGCATCACTTTGGGCTGGTAGGGCTTGCAGGGTGAGTTCTCATAAACTTCCATGGCGAAGCGGGCCAGCGGCAGCAGATTGATGCCGTAGCCGTCCTCCAACACATCGAGATTGTCATAGCGGGCCGACACACGGATCACATTGGCGATCGAAGCTAAATTTCCCGCCGCAGCGCCCATCCAAAGAATGTCGTGATTACCCCACTGGATATCGTACATCTTGTACTGGGCCAGCGTATCGAAAATGAAGTGCGGACCGGGCCCCCGATCGAAAATATCGCCGATGATATGCAGACGGTCGATCGTCAGGCACTGGATCACATTGCTCATGGCGATAATGAAAGCATCCGCCCGTCCGATCGAGATGATCGAATTGAGAATCCCGTTGAAATAACTCTGTTTGGGCGATCCCGGCGAATCGGATTCGTGGAGAAGCTCCTGAATGACATAGGAAAAATCCGGAGGCAGCATCTTGCGCACCTTCGAGCGGGTGTATTTGACCGAAACGGCCCGGCAGACCTCTGTCAGCTGGTTGAGCGTAACCTTATACCAGTCGTCCAGATTCGATTCCTTCTGCTTGATGAGCTGCAGCTTCTCGGCGGGATAGTAGATCAGCGTACAAAGCTCCGTCATTTCGGATTCGCGCAAAGTATTGTTGAAAACCTCGTGCACCTTTTGCCGGATCACGCCCGAAGCGTTCTTCAGCACGTGGCGGAAAGCCTCGTATTCACCGTGAAGGTCCGTAAGGAAATGCTCGGTACCTTTGGGAAGGTTCAGAATAGCCTCCAGGTTGATGATTTCAGTCGTAGCGTCGGCAATGGTCGGGAATTTCTCCGAAAGCAAATTGAGGAATTTCAAATCGGCCGCCGAATATGTCTTGTTCACAGATACACTCATTGCAATAAACATTTTGGGCAATTATATATTTCAATGTACCATCATCCGAGATCGCAGCATCGCAAGGGTCGCCTATTCGCAGCTTGTGGCTGCGTCTGTAATGCAATTCTCCCCTACATTCCCTCCTCGGAGGGACTTGGCGCTACATTCCCAAAGAGATCCACCAAAGTATATCATTGCGATATTTTTTACTAAATTAAATACTTTTCCACAAAGTGCCAAATATTTCGGACTCAATTCCCGGAATTTCCTCCAGCTGCTCCTCCCCGGTTCCGAAAGACGCAAAAAAAGATTCCCGAAATTACTTCGGGAATCTTCGGTTTCGGTCAGCGGCCGAATTACAACACGCTAACGATTTTCATCGAATTTACGGTCTTCGGACACATCTTGCCCACCGAGCTGAAAGCTACGGAAGAAATTCCGCTCTTCGACATAGTCTCGGGGAAAAGTTCCTCCACCGGACTGAGGTTAGCCTTGCTCACCTCGAACGGTTCACATCGGTAAATATTACCATACTCTCCGGCCTCGTTCTGTGCTACGATATAAGCGTAAACCATAATGCCCTCAGGAAGCTTGACTATATCCATCATAGAAGTATTTGCATCAAAGCCCATACTCATAATGTAAGACAAAACCACGTCGTCAGACTCACCCGAAAAATCCACATCGGTCACCAGCATATTCCAAACCTCGGCACACTCTTCGGAGAACTGGGGTACGTATCGCAAGAAATAGGCACCTCCGTAATCATCGGGCTTATACGTAGTCGGATCAATGGACGAAGCCTCCTCACCGTCATACAGACGGACATCCACGCTCTCCACCGTAGCATCCGAAGCGACATATTCCAACGTTTCAAAGTCCTTCACGCTGACATCCGTCGTCGGACGACCGTACTCATCCATACCGCACACGAATACGACATACCCCGTTTTAGGCAGCAAACCAGTAAAAGTGGACTCCTCCAAATCACCCGTCATCCGCTGTTTCTTCATAAACTCGGAAACAGACATCTGGTAAGCCTTGGCCAAGTTAGCGATAAAAGAAGGGAGCAGCTCTTTCAGTATCGCGGGGTCGTTTTGACATTCCGAACTATACTCTTCAGCTGTCAGCGCATAGAAGAAATAGGGCACCTTCTTATCGGAAGGAGTAAAACTCATTGTTACAGACGTCGATTTAGGCTCAACCGTCCATTCGAAAGTACAATTCTCCTCCTCCAGGCCGGGCAATGTCTTCGTCGTAAACTCGGCAACGATTCCGTTAGCGACAATTTCAAGGTTCTCGTTGATACCGGCAACGACAACCGAGTAGGATGTACCCGCCGACAAACCGGGGACATCCAATTCCAAAGGAGTTACACTACCATGCAACCGTCCCTGCTGAGTAAGCACATTGTAAATATCAGCAACAGTGGCTCCTTGCGACATATATTCCGCCTTATAATAGTTGATGACACCTTTCGCAATATCATTATCCGTAATTCCGGGAATTTGCTGCTCCAGGAACGCCGTCTCAAACACCACAGCCATAAAAGACTGGGACTTGGCATTCTCTGTAATCGCCTCGAACGTAGCAACCGAACTGTAATAAGACGTGTCGGAGAACGTCACCTTATATTCGCTCTCGACAGGATCTCCTCCCGTTCCGTTATTGTCACCGTTGGTTTTGTTTTCGTCGTCGCTACAACCAGCGAACAAGGTCGCAAATGCTGCCAAAGCAGCAAACATAAATGTTTTGATTTTCATACGCATTAAAAAATTATTAGGTTTGTTTATGGAAATTTCTTCGTTCCTGCACCTCAATTTACTCAAAGGACATGGTTGCAAATATACGAATTTATTTCGAATCGGCCTGAAAAATCGGATAAAAAAACAACATTTCCTCCGCTTTGCGAGCGATTCCGGCATACTCGCAGACTTTATTCACGAATAGAACGGAATAAAGGTCGCTCTTCGTATAAAAGAGATGGCTTTCTTTGAATACGGGACAACCCGATATCCTCCCGCCACCGGTTGCGGATCTCCTCCGCAGCATATCCCTCGACAATCATCCGGCACACATATTCCCCCCCCCGCCTCGTATCGTTCTTCGAGAATCGGTCCGTCGATGAGCATTCCGTTGAGATTGGGCCGATCCGGACCAATGGCTTCCCGCTCGAAACCTACGCAGGCATCCAATCGCTCTATATAATTTAGGTATAACACGCCCGCATCCAACCTGTTCACGCCACCTCGAACGAGTGCATCGCCTCGTCGGAAGGCCTCCGCGTGTTCCCGTCGCAGAGCGACCGGATCGGAATACCCGTCGCCGCATCGACGGAACCTCCCATGTGTTCTCCGGGATCGGCCGTTCCCCGGAATCCGTGCTCCGGAGCGAAGATTGCAGTCACATCGAATCCCCTCGCGTGAAGAATATCGATCAAATGCCGTTCGCCGATCATCGAAGTATGATTCGCAAGTAGTGTCACACGCTCCCCTGCGAGCCGGGGATAATACATCGCCGTATCGGTCGTACCGACCCGTACGGACTCCTTCGGAACCAGGCTGATCGCATCCGACAGTAAATTCCGCGCTGCGACGGCATCTGCCGCCTGTCCGGAAGCGACAGATACGAAAAAACGGATAAACCTAAAAATATCAGTCAATCAAAAACAGAAAATTTACTATCTTTGATTAACTGAACTTATACCATATAAAAATGAAAAACCGTCTGATCCAATTTTTGCCGGTATTGCTTATCGCTTTTGTTTCTTTTGCTACACTCGGAATCGTTCAAGCCCAAAACCGTAACCCTTGCGCAGACACTCCAGAAGCGGAGCGCCTACTCTCTGAACTCACTACGGCATGCTCCGAGCAGTCTTCGGAAAAAATCGAAAAATTCATCGAAAAATGGGAGCAGGAAAGCCGAACCGCGACGATATACGACACAAACGATAAGCTAACAACAACTGTTTATCAACTTTTGGACTACCTAATGGAAAAATATTATTTCAATAACAAAGAACTCTCTCCGGACAAACAGGGGCGGATCGTCAACGGCAACTTGGTTTTTCCGGGAGAAGTTCCCGTCTATATTTTAAGTGACGAAGAATATCTCGATTGTTTCCGTCCTGAAGACTTATCGTCGCATCGATGGTTTTCCCAAATGGATTATACACCGCAACGAATCATCAAAGGGTACCGTCCCTGCAATGCGCCTCAACAAATTCGGTTCTTAAAACTCATTCCATCTTACAAAAAAGCCATTGACAGTTTTATCGACTCCGAAGTCAAAAAGTCGAAAAGCTTTATTTATTCACAACATGCTCTCAACTTTTATACAAGTAAATTTCCCGTGTGCTATTCATCCTTTTTACATTATCCGAATCCACGATCATCACCCTACTTCAGCTATATCGTAATAAACACTTCACTCACGGAAGCTATCATCCAATGCGACTACGGATTCTGGGGTGAAACGGACGCCCTGCAAAAAAAGAATGGAAAATGGGGACCCGCAGCAGGAAATACGATTTCGATCCATTCGATCGAATAAAACAAACTTAAAACAAGAGGGAGGGCGAAAATAAAATTTTCGCCCCCCCTGCAATATTCTCACATCCCCACGCTTACGCCTGTCCGCCGAACTCCATCAGGTAGGCCTTGATGAATTCGTCCAGGTCGCCGTCCATCACCCCCTCGACATCCGAGGTCTGGACTCCCGTACGATGATCCTTCACCCGTCGGTCGTCGAAGACGTAGGAGCGGATCTGCGAGCCCCACTCGCTTGTCCAGCTCCCGCTGGTAGAGTTTCGACTTGAGGATGCGCATGGCATTTTCGCGGTTCATCAACTGCGAGCGAGTCTCCATATTCTCGATCAGATACTCGATCGGCTCGCCCGTATCGGCATCCTTGCCGTGATAGCGCAACCGGACCGCCGTTTCGACCTTATTGACGTTCTGGCCGCCCGCACCGCTCGACCGGAAGGTATCCCACTCGATGTCCGCAGGATTGACCGTGATTTCGATCGTATCGTCGATCGCCGGCGACACGAACACCGACGCGAAAGTCGTCTGCCGCTTGTTATTGGCGTTGAACGGCGACAGGCGCACCATGCGGTGCACGCCGTTTTCGCTCTTGAGGTAGCCGTAGGCGTATTCGCCCTCGAATTCGAGCGTGCAGGACTTTACACCTACCTCCTCGCCAGCCTGATAGTCGAGCACCTTGACCTTGTATCCGTGCGCCTCGCCCCAGCGGGTGTACATGCGCAGCAGCATCCCCGCCCAGTCGAGCGCCTCGGTACCGCCGGCTCCGGAATTGATATCCATGATAGCGCCCATACGGTCCTCGTCACGGCGCAGCATGTTGCGCAATTCGAGTTCTTCGATGCGGTGCATCGCACGCGCATACTGCTCGTCGAGCTCCTGCTCGGTCACCACGCCCTCCTTGACGAATTCCGGCATCAGCCGCAGGTCCTCGACCTCCTTGACCACAGCATCGTACTCCTCGACCCACGCCTTGATTCCCGCCACGCGGCGCAACTGTTCGCGGGCCTTGTCGGGATTATCCCAAAAGCCCGGAACCTGCGTCTTCTCCTCCTCGTTCTGGAGTTCTATTCTTCGCTGATCGATGTCAAAGACACCTCCCCAACGTATCCTGACGTCTTATAGCCTCTTTAATCTGTTCTGCAAGTACCATATTTTCCGATTGATTTTTACAGGCGAGGCAATCCGTACAGACTCTCCCGCAAGGATAGCCGCCTCTCCTGTCTTTCTTCCAACAAATGTAAACAAAATTTCCGGTTTTCGGAAATAGGAACCGGGCTCGTTGCCAATAAAAACGATCCCGCCCTGGCAGCTCCTGGCCGAAAAAAGTCGGACGCCCAAACCCTTCTACCGAAAAGATCGCCTCGGGCAACGGGCTACCGAACGTTATCACAACCCACCGATCGAAAACAGGCTCCATCACACCGGCACTGACCGTCCGAAAACCGTTTCCTTCATCCCTTCCCAAAACCGTCCGACGCATCCTTGGATTATGCCGAACACGCTCGAAGCCGCCGACTACCGCCCGGACAGGTTCATCTTCAGTTTACGCTCCGCGAACTCCCGGATAAAGTCGGCCGTACCTTCGATCCCCAGCACCGAGGAATCGATGCAGAGATGGTAGGTTGCGGCTTCGCCCCACTTGCCGCTGCTGAAATAGTCGTAATAGGAAGCCCTGCGGGCATCCGTACGCTCCATCTGCGCTTCGGCCTCTTCGGGCGTTACGTTCTCCTGCTCGCAAAGGCGACGCACCCGATCTTCCGGAGCCCCCGTAACGAAAACATTCACCGCGCGGGGATGATCCCGCAGGATATAGTCGGCACAACGGCCCACGAAAATACACGACTCCCGCGAGGCGATGTCGCGGATCACGTCGCTCTGTATCTTGAACAGCGCCTCGCTGCTCAACACGTCGGTCATCCCGCACTCGTCGCCCCCGAAAGGCATGCGCAGGTAACCGATCAGCGAGGAAAAGAGGCTCCTCGACTTCTTCTCGTCGGCCTGCTCGAAAAGTTCCGTGCAGAGGCCGCTCTGCTCGGCCGCCAGATTGATCAACTGCTTGTCATAGACGTGCACGCCCAGACGACGCCCCAGCGCCTCGCCGACGGCTTTGCCGCCGCTGCCGAGCTGACGGCCTATATTGATAACGAACTTATCCTGTTCCATAGTGCAACGGTTTTTATTCATTCACTCTGCGATCGTTTTCGACTTCGGCTCCCGAAACCTCGCCTCTCCCCGCAGCGGCCTTGGCCTTGAACTTCCGGAATTGGCAGAACAGCATGACACCGGCAACCAGCGAAGCCAGGAAATCCGACAGCGGCATCGAACACCATACGCCCCAACTGCCGTCCCAGGGCGTCAGCTCGTCGAAGATGCGGGGCAGGAAAATCAGACCCGGCATCAGGAAAAGCAACTGCCGCGACAACGAAAGGAAGATCGCCTTGCCCGCCATGCCGATACTCTGGAAAAAGTTGGTCGTCACCATCTGGAAACCGATGATCGGGAAGCAGAAGAAGACGATGCGCATACCTTCGGCCGAAAGACGGACCAACTCCGGATCGTCCGTGAAAACCGACACCGCCAGGCGCGGCGCCAATTCGCCGATCAGGAATCCGAGCGTGGTGACGCAGGTAGCGCCGATGATCGTCAATTTCAGCACCCGATCCACCCGGTCGAACTGCCGGGCACCGTAATTATACCCAGCAATGGGCTGCATACCCTGATTGATGCCCATGACGATCATCACGAAGAAGAATCCCAACCGATTGACGATACCGTAAGCACCGATATTGAGATCGCCGCCGTACTCCTTGAGTCCCTTGTTGATCAGAATCACGATGAAACAAGCCGCAAGGTTCATCAAGAAGGGCGACATGCCGATAGCCAGCACATTACGCACGATCTTGCCTTTCAGCCGGTAGATGCCGCGCCGGAAATGCAACAGCTCGTTCCTGTCCGAAAAGATGCGGAACTGCCAGACGAGCGCGAGTATCTGCGCCAGCACGGTCGCAATGGCCGCGCCGCGAATGCCCCAGCCGAAGCCGAAGATGAACAGCGGGTCGAGAATCGCATTGATCGTCACCGTCAGGATCGTGGCGTACATCGCCTTGCGCGGGTGCCCGGCGGCACGCAACACGGCGTTCAGACCCAAATACATGTGTGTAACGACGTTACCCCACAGAATGACGGACATATACTCCCGGGCATAGCCGATCGTCGCATCGCTGGCTCCGAAAAAGTAGAGAATCGGATCGAGAAAAACCAGCGTCAGCAACCCGAAAGAGATTCCGATAATCAGGTTGAGCACCACGACATTCCCCAGAATCCGCTGGGCCGTTTCGTAATCCCGCTGCCCCAGGCGCATCGACACCAGCGTCGCGGCGCCCACACCCACCAACGAACCGAACGCCGCCGCGAGGTTCATCAGCGGGAACGTCAGGGCCAGCCCCGAAATGGCCAGCGCCCCCACGCCGTGCCCGATAAAGATGCTGTCCACCATGTTGTACAGCGACGAGGCGGTCATCGCGATAATGGCCGGCACGGCATATTGAACGAGCAGCTTGCGGATACGCTCGGTTCCCAGCTCCATCGCCGCTCCTTTTACTTCACTCATACACAAATCCTCCCTTCAATAATCATTCGGCGCACGAAACGGCTGCGACGGTCTTTCCGCCCCGGCAACCGCCCGCACGATCCAAACACACCGTTCCCGTCCGGAATACACCGAACAGGAACGATCGATTTATCAATACATTAATTAAAACGACGAAACGCTACTCGATCTCCCAGTCGCAGCCGTCCTTGCGGTCCTTGACCCGGATACCGATGGCCGTAAGCTCGTCCCGGATCTTATCCGACAGCGCCCAATTCTTCTCGGTCTTGGCCGTCTGCCGCAGGTCGAGAAGCATGTTCACCAACGGCGTGACCAGATCCTTGCCGCCGGCCGAAGCCGCCTTTTCGTCGCGCAAACCCAGAATATCGAACACATAACGACGGACGATCTCCCGGAGCTTCTCCAGGTCGGCCGCCGTGATCCGTTGCTGCCCCTCGACCAACTGATTGATGATGCGCACCCAGTCGAACAGTGCGGAAATCGCCATCGGCGAGTTCAGGTCGTCGTCCAACGCTTCGCGGCAGCGGGTTTCGAGCTCCGCAGGATCCACCGTGGATTGCTCCGACGGCTTGATCTTGTCGAGCGCCTCGACAGCCTTCATCAGGCGGTCGAGTCCCTTTTCGGCGGCTTGCAACGCCTCGTTCGAAAAGTCGAGCGTCGAACGGTAGTGAGCCTGTAATACGAAGAAACGGATCGTCATCGGCGAATAAGCCTGCGTCAGCAACTTATGATTGCCCGTGAAAAGCTCCTCGAGCGTGATGAAGTTGCCGAGCGACTTGCCCATCTTCTGACCGTTGATCGTAATCATGTTGTTGTGAATCCAATACTTGGCCGAGTCGTGGCCGAGCGCCGCCGTCGATTGCGCGATCTCGCATTCGTGATGCGGAAACATCAGGTCCATACCGCCGCCGTGGATGTCGAACCGCTGGCCCAGGTATTTGGTGCTCATGGCCGAACACTCCATGTGCCAGCCGGGGAAGCCGTCGCTCCAGGGCGAAGGCCAGCGCATGATATGCTCCGGCGAAGCCTTCTTCCAGAGGGCGAAATCGCACGAATGGCGCTTATCGCCCTGCCCGTCCAGCTCGCGCGTGTTCGTCAGAATATCGTCGAGGTTGCGGCCCGAAAGACGGCCGTAGCTGTATTTCCGGTTGTATTTCTCCACATCGAAATAGACCGACCCGTTCGATTCGTAGGCGAAACCGTTGTCGAGAATCTCCTTCACCATGGCGATCTGCTCGATGATATGGCCGCTGGCGCAGGGTTCGATCGAGGGGGACAGCACGTTCAGCTCGTCCATCGCCCGGTGGTAACGCTCCGTGTAATAGTGCGCCACTTCCATCGGTTCGAGCTGCTCCAGCCGCGCCTTCTTCGAAATCTTGTCCTCACCGTCATCGGCATCGTGCTCCAGATGTCCCACGTCGGTCACGTTGCGCACGTAGCGCACTTTGTAGCCGAGCGACCGGAGATAACGGAACAACAGGTCGAAGGTCACCGCCGGCCGGGCGTGTCCCAGATGCGGATCGCCATATACGGTAGGTCCGCAGACATACATTCCCACATGCGGGGGATTGATCGGCTCGAAGGTTTCCTTGCGGCGGTCGAGCGTGTTGTAAAGGGTCAATTTCGATTCCATAACAAGCAATATCTTCCGAGCCACAAAATTAACATTTTTCCCACAAAAACAGTAAAAACGAAGACAAAGTTTGCAGTTCCGCCATCGTTCGGAGCGACACGCTCCCGACCTGATACCGCATAAACCCCGAATAAAATATGAAGCACCCTGCAAATCAAAAATAAAAATCATTTGCAAATACCGAATATTTTATCTATTTTTTTCCAACAAAGAAAAACAACATCTCTATTACATGAAAGAAAACACTTAAGCAGAAAGCGCTTTTTTTTAAGACCGGCCTCGTTTCTGCCGAAAATTAAAAACCTGCCGTAGGCCCGGCACTAAAACCTTTTACGCTATGAAACACTTTAGATTCGCATGGATGTTGCTGATGTTCGGGGGGGGGATTTTGGGATGCCTGCCTTCATGCAGCGACAAAGACAACGGTATGGAGCAGACGGAGCCGAACGACCCGGACGACCCACAGGGACCCCAAATTCCGGACGATCCCAATCCGCCCATGACCGGGTACATCGCCCATACGATGACCGAAGGCGAACTGATGTACTACGGGCATGACAGTGAATACAGCAAAGAAGGCGGAGCCGTTTATTTCCTCTACCTGAAAGACCTGAACAACTCTGCCCGCGGATGTAGCGTATGCTTTTATGTCAATGTCCCACGACAGGAAAAGGGTAGCTTCACCCTTCCGGCCGGGAAATACACCGCCTCCTCCACTTGGGAAATAAATACGTTCAACAATAAAAATACGACTAGATACCGTTCCAACTGGAATGTGGTCGCCCCCAAATGGACACAATACGTTGCCGAAGCCGGAGAATTCGAAGTCGCCATCGGCGACAACATGACCTACACGATCAGAGGCCACATGAAAGGCGGCTCCATTCAGGACGGGGGTTCCATTATGGAAAACGAAGCGGGCGTAGCGTTCGCATTCACAGGTCGGTTGCTGATTTCCGATTACTCGGAAGACTATGAAGACCCGGATGATCCGGATACTCCGGATGATCCCGCACCCGAAGTGCCTGAGGTAACCATGTCCACCGGCTCCCTGTATCGTTACAACGACAACATCTATTATCTCCAGCTCAAGGATGCCAATCCCGCCGATCTCTACGAGACAACCTTTTACTTGAAGCTGCCCGCTTCGGATTCACCGTTGTTGGCCAGCGGCGACTATATGGCAGCAACGACAGGCGAAGAGATGACCATCGATGCGAGCAAGTCATTCTGGAACTTTACCGACAAGGACAACCACAACGACAAGATCAAAAACCGGCTCAAGGAGGGAACCAAAATTCACATCGTCAGCAACGGCGACCACAACTACACGATCACC
>ERZ1504931.506-NODE-506-length-13008-cov-4.353895_pt1 | contig 13008 bp, 9 predicted proteins | sample MGYA00574602_ERZ1504931 | MGnify/ENA primary metagenome ERZ1504931 (study PRJEB39906, sample SAMEA3182102) | gut metagenome | biome: human; feature: gut; material: Stool; isolation source: human stools | place: Canada | collected 2013-02-18 ...
GTACAGCTCTGCTGCACCATTCCCACTTTCAAGATGCTCATGATGATGTTCCTTTACTGGTCGCGCCACCTCCACATTCGGCGGCCACAACCTTGCAAAGTTAGCAAAAAAACATCAAGAGTACTAAAAATCCCTGTCATCAGCCGTGATGCTCTCGATCTCGGCGCTCTTCCCGGCATATTTCAGGAAATAGACCGTCACTGCCGTGTAGAACACCGTGTAGACGAACACAAAGAGCGACAGCTGCCAGTACTGGGTGAAGAAATAGGAGATCAACGCGAGGATGCCCACGAGCAGGGCGGAGACAAATATCCAAGTCACGCCGTTGTTGCGGCATTGGCCGAACTCCTCCACCGTGCAGCTGACTTTCAGTTTATGAATATATTCCCTGCGCTCGAACGCGAACACCGCCGTGTAGAAAAGGAGCTGCACCACATAGAAAGTGAAAAAGCAGTAACATATTCCGCGTCCGACCCGCTCATGCTCTATGAATATGAAGTAGGCCACGACGAACAGCGCGATCGGAAGGCAGTTAAGGAGTATGACATCCCGTCTTATCAGCCGGGAATTCAGTAGGGCCAGAGACGCTATCGTGAACAACAGGGCCTGGGATGAACTGATCACAAGATTACCGATGGAAAAGAACTTTTCCGTCGGTCCGGCCAGACCTCGGAACAGGAGTCCGGTGGTCATCACCGCCATGATGAGGAAGGCGATTCCGAGGGCGATCCGCGCGCTGATGTACCTTTCAGGACGGTAGAGCCTCCTGTCCATCTCCCGGAGGAACCGGCGCATGCATAGCAGAAGAACAGCGTCCGTCATGCAAACCACAACGGAGGTGAGGCAAAGCGCCATGTAGATCTGTTCTTCTGTTATCATCATTGAATACAATCCCTCTTCAGTAATCCTTAAAAAATAACTTGGTGATCTTTGATTGCCAACTAATTTTTTAACGCTTACTCAGTGGGAAGTCTAATGAAAGTATATAATATTTCGGCAAGAATTCCACTAAGCTCCGGTTGGACAAAAGTACTCAACGATGCGGTAAGGTCAAAACAATGAGGGTGGTAAATTTCTTTAAGACATGAAATTTACCACCCCGTAAGCGTGATTTACCAACAGATTTACTATTCAGGCCGATTCGTCCCACAAGTTTCCATGAACTCCGTTGGGGTCTGGCCGACCACTTTCTTGAAATGATGGTAGAAATTCTGGGACGTTCCGAAGCCGAGTCTCATCGCAAGAGCGTTCATCGAGACGTCCGGAGTTGCCATGATTATCCTCTTCGCCTCTTCGATCCTCAGGTTGGCTCTCCAGACACGGAAGTCCTGCACCATCACATTCTGGAAGTACCAGCGGAAGAACCGGGGATCCACACCGCTACGCTCGATGATGTAGTTTCTGTCACGTTCAGGGTTCAGGTAGTCCTTCAAGGCCACATATTCATCCAACGATGCCTTAAGCCTGTTCATGAGTTCCGCCGAATCGTTGAATTCAGAGTCCGACACCATCGTTTCTTGATCCGATTTCAGTCCGGCAGCCTCATCAGGAGACGATTTCACAGCAGGGAGATAGTAGTCAGAACGGATGATGTAGTTGATGAAGCGGCTGGCGAACCAGACGTAGAAGGCTATGTAGCAGCACATGAAGGCATTATAGACCGGCTGCGGTACCGTAAGGGACAACAGTGCGGACACCCCGACCGTCAAGGCAGCGATAAAGCTGTTTCTCGCCCAACGGAGCGGCCGTTCATATTCCTCATCATAATAGTCTTTGACCTGCCTGACAAACTTTTTGTAGCATCTTTGGAACAACGCCGAGTAAAGAATAAGCTGGGCAATGACAGCGGCGACCGCCACGCATGTGACTATCGGCGAGCCAGCCAACGAATCCACGACAAGAAAGCAGAGCGAACCGACGGCCACGAGAGCCACGTTGATCAATATCCTTCGCATCGTCACGAGAGATGGCCGGATCATCGTTATCAGCGTGAAAGTGAACAGCAAGGACTGAATGGACGCCGAGACGATCGTGGCGGCGGCTATGTCTTCGGAATCATTCAGTCCGTAGATGTTCAGCCAGTCAGGGACAGCAAGCAGAAAATAACTTGCGGCAAGTATCGCCCTTGCGAAACGGATCTTCCGGCTTTCCTCGTCCGGTTCAATCCTGACGAGAAGCAAGATGAAAGCCAGCGTGGTGATGGCCACGCCAGATGCGAAAGACAGGAGCAGGTACATGTCCATTGGCATTCTCTTCTAATAAATCATTTTACAAACTTACATAAAAAATCTGCGATTTTTACGCCCGCCCCATAAGAAAGAAACAGTTTTTTTTAGAGGAAAAATACAAAAATGAATGCAAGTCCACATAATGAATCCGGACTGATTCCGTCAGAACCAGCCCGGAGCGAGTTTATGGGTTGTACTTTCCTACTTGGTCACGACTGTGGCTCCACTTGGCAGGACTTTCTTAATCTTGTCGACCGTTGTCTGGGAACAACCGACCATCCGGACTGTCTTCAGACTATTGCAGTTCTCGAATAAGCGTCTATCGACAATTGTATTGTCCAGATTCCATCCAGACAGGTCAAGAGTCACCAAATTCACACAGCCAGAAAATGGATACACATCAATTTGGTACAGTGAAGAAACATCCCAACCGGAAAGATTGGCGTAAGTCAAATTCCCGCACCCATTGATCAATCTGCCTAATACAGACAACTTTGGAGTTTTCCAATTGGAAAGATCAACAGTCTTCAAACTGGTGCAACCGGAGAACATATACTGAATTTCTGTCATATTCTCCAAATTCCAGCCAGACAGGTTGATGCTTTCCAGACTTGTGCAATTTAAGAACATCCTATAGATTTTTGTCAGACTTCTCGGAGTCCAACCGGACAAGTCGAGATCTTTTAAGTTGGAACAGCCATAGAACAGATCTCCCATCTCTGTCACATTCTCCACATTCCAGCCGGAAAGGTCTATGCTTGTCAAAGAAGAGCAGCCGCTAAACATTCTTTGCATATATTGAATCTTCTTCGAGGTCACTTTCGGCAAAGCAACACTCGTCAGGCCAGAACAATTCTTGAACAATGACTCCATATTTATCACATTATTCAGATTCCAAGCTGACAGATCAAGAGCGGTCAGCGATGAGCAACCATCGAACATGCCAAACATTGACTCAAGTTTTTCTGTTTTGACCTTCCTCGGGAGGGTCAACTTATTCAGGCTTGAGCAGCCTTGGAACATCTTCTGCGTTTTCGTCACATTTTCCATGAAATTAGCCTTGTGCGTGTTCCACAGATTGACAACCTCAAGTTTGGTACAGCCGATAAACATCTCGTCCATGCTTGTGACATTATCGGATGCCAAACCACTCAAGTCGGCTTCCTTCAGATTGGTACAGTTGAAAAACATACGTGTGGCATCCTTAAGGAAATAATAAGGATAGGCCCACTTGAAGGATATCTTCTCCAAGGAGTTGTCAAGAACTCTAATATCACCCATGTAATAATCATACCACATTCTGAAGTCAATCTTGCCGGCCTTCCCACCAGAGCTTGGCCCATACGGAACACTCATCGTCCATTCTCCCGTTTCAGAATTCCGGGAAGACACGGTCTTAACTTTTTTATTGTCATTATCAGTGACAGTATAACAATCCCGCTTGAGTTCGTTACCTGTGGTGGTCGTGTAGGACATGAATCTATTGTACTTCTTCGGATCGACGGAGATATATTCAGAAGCCACGCTCACTCCGTTCTTGGAGTCGGACACAGCGACCCTGATCGCGGCCGGACTCATCGTGGGATACTTGTAATGGTCATTATTCAGGAACTCTATCGGATCAATGACAACAGTAAGGATTCCGTCAGCATCACCGGAGACACTCTTCACCTTAAACGATGTGAGGCTCGCGGCCCTTGTCTGAGGGTAAGTTGCCTGACCGGACACCTGATCCACGGTGATCTTCTGAGCCATGTCGTGAGGCATGACTTCGAACTGAATGGTAAGATCCTTGATATAGCTGAGGTCACCAATAGTAAAATAGACTTCCTCAACCCTGTCGGCATAAGTCGGGATGTAGGAAATCGACTGGATGCGGGCGTTGAGCCTGTCCTCCAGGTCCTTCACAGAATTCTTCAGGGCGGTGAGGTCGGCGCTGATGGCCTGAACGCTCTTCTCGAGGTCGGCAACCTTGACGGTCAGGGCATCAACGGCATTCTGAACCTTTGTCACCTTGTCATCAATCGACTTGTTCACCTCGGCGATCCTGTCTGTGATTTCCTTGGTCAGCTTGCCCTCGGATGCACTGACAGCGTCGCTGATGGCCTTTTCATAGGCGGTCTTGATCTCTGTCTTTGCGGCGGCGAGGTCGCTCTCCTGTTGAGTGATCTTCTTGGCACTCTCCTCAATGGCTTTCTTGTTAGCCTCTATGGCCTTGGCGTTGGCGTCCACAAGTTTCTTCAATTCGGCGTTGTTCTTCGTCATGTCATTCGACAAGGAGGTCAAAAGGCCCTCAAGATATGCCTTTTGGCCGGACAATTGTCCCTCGAGATCGTCCTTCAGCGCAGCGATCCCGGCCTCCGTGGCCGCAACGGTGCTGTAGCCAGTCAGCGTCTCGTTGACCCAATCCTTCAAGGATGCCTCCAGATTCTCGATCGCGGACTTGATCGCGGCTGTGTAGGCTGTCTCGATCTCTGTCTTGGCCGTAGAGATGGCGTTGGTGTAGGCCGCAGTCAGTGCTGTCACCTGCTCCGAGATCTTGGAATCCAGACCTGCGACGGCCGTCTCAAGATCCTTGGAGAATTTCTCCGTGAGCCTCTTCTCAAGATCGGCCACAGAGGCCTTCAGACCCTCAACGCTCCCCTTTATGGAGGCGATGTCCTCCTCTATAGCCTTCTGGCTCTCTAGAGTGGAGAACGTTGCCAATGCCCAATCCTTGGCGCCGGCGATTCCCTTGTCGGCATGCTCCTTGGCCTCGGCGAGGACATTGTCGGCGTAGTCCTTAAGATCTGAGATCTTTTTCTCCAGCTGGGTGTCCTTCTCTTGAAGCGCCGCGATCGTGCCGTTCACGGCTTCCAGCTTTTTCTCCGCCTCGGTCTTCATGGCGTCGAGTCTTGCGATAATTTCGGCCTTGGCTGCCGTCAAGGCGGCCATGACCTCCTCCTTGTCCTTGGCGTCAGTGCTCCGGAGCTCATCCAGCGCCTTCGCGAGATCCGCGTTCACAGCCTCAATCTTCGCCCCGTTCTCCGCGATGGCCTTCTGAAGGTCGCCGGCGGTGCCTTCCAAGGATTTGATCATGTCCTTGAGATCCTTGTCGGTCTGCTCCAGTTCCGGAAGCGAGACGTTGATCCGGTCAATCTGCTCTGAAAGAGACTTGATGCGTGTGTTCTCGATCCGGTCAAGTTCCTCGTCAATCCGGTTGATGTCCGAGTCGTAGTTCGCACAGCCGACAAGCAGCAGGGACACAGCGGACAGCATGATGAATATTCTTTGTCTTCTCATAAAATATTTGGGTTTGATTATTCTCGCAGGACGAAAAAGTGCGTCAAAGATAGTCATGGGTCTTGTAACATCAAATAACACAAGGTGGTAAATATCAGCACCGACCTGAAATTTACCAATTCATGTGAAAACTTACCGGCAAATTTACCACCTTGCCGGACCTCGGGCCAAACAAAGAAGGCAAAACAGTGTCTAATTTGAAGAAAATTTGTATTTTTGAGAGGAATGATGCCCTCGGGCGTAAAACGGACTTTGCTATGGACACGATTCATCAGAGATTTCCCCAGTACGATGAGGCCGGGCAGGCTCTCATCGACAAAGCGTACGCTATAGCTTCGGCGGCGCTGGCGGACGAGACGCGCGGCAACGGACACCCCTTCATCGAGCATCCGGTCAACGTGGCGCTGATCGCGGCGGACGAGATCGGCCTGCCGGCGGACTGCGTGGCGGCGGTGTTCCTCCACGAGGCGACCAGAAAGCATCCTGAGATTGATTTGCACTCTGGCGGATTCCCGGAGGATGTGTACAAAATGGTGGAGGGACTGAACAAAATCGCGACGATCAAGCCTAAGGACACGCGGCTGGAGGCGGAGAGCTACAAGAAACTGATTGTGCAGTACTCGACCGATCCGCGCGTCACCGTGCTCAAGATAGCCGACAGGCTGGAGGTGATGAGACATCTGGAGATGTTCCCTAAGGCCTCCAGAGAGAAGAAGATTCTGGAGACACTGATGCTCTACATTCCTCTGGCCCACCAGCTTGGACTCTACAACATCAAGAGCGAGATGGAGGACATCTACTTCCGTTTCGCCGAGCCGGAGCAGTACCGCGCCATCACCAACAAGCTCAAGGCCACGGAAAGGGACCGCATAAGGCTGACAGAGGAGTTCATCGAACCTCTCAAGAAGACGCTGTCCGACGCCGGTATCCAGTACAAGTTGAAGATCAGGACCAAGACGGCATATTCAATCTGGCGGAAGATGCAGAAGCAGAAGGTTCCATTCGAAGGAGTCTACGATGTCTTCGCCATCCGCTTCATAATCGACTGCGAGCCGGACACCAAGAAGGAAAAGGACATCTGCTGGCAGGTATATTCCTATGTGACTGAGGAATATGAGGCCGACACCAAGCGTCTGCGTGACTGGGTGACCAATCCTAAGCCGAACGGCTACGAGTCCCTTCACATCACCGTCAAGAACAAGAGCGGAGCTTCCATCGAGGTGCAGATCAGGACAAAGAGAATGGACGACGAGGCGGAGAACGGACAGGCCTCACACTGGTCCTACAAGGGCATCAAGCATGAAGCCCAGCTGGATAAATGGCTGACTTCCGTGCGCTACGCCCTTGAGCACCCACACGAAGGCAGTCCGGACGAGCTTCCGCAGCCGCCTTCCAAGGAGATATTCGTGTTCACGCCGTCCGGGGAGCTGAGGATCCTGCCGGCCGGAGCCACCGTGCTGGACTTCGCCTTTAATATTCATTCAGGACTGGGAGTGCGCTGCTCCGGCGGCCGCATCAACGGCAAGGCTGTGTCCATCAGGGAGAAACTGAAAACCGGAGACGTGGTGGACATCATGTCCGGCAAGAATCAGAAACCTTCCTCCGACTGGCTTAGCTTCGTCGTGACCTCCAAGGCGCGCAACCGCATCAAGCAGGAACTCAATGAGGAGGAATATAAAAAAGCCGCCCAGGGAAAGGAGCTTCTTGGACGAAGGCTGAAGAACTGGAGCTTACGGACGAAGTGCTGGCCGAACTTCTTAAGAAGCTTAAATATGCCACCCTCAATTCGTTCTACGCCGCCGTTGCCGGTGGCGATGTGGATGTCAATGACGTGAAGAACTACATTCTTGACCGTGACAGGCTAAACGCCGAAGCCATCGAGGCAGCGAAAGAGGCGGAGGCGGAGAGACTGGGGGCAAGGTCGGCGGAATGGGGCAACAGGCACTCATCGGACGACATCCTTGTCCTGAACGCGAGAGACCTCAAGGGGCTGGACTACAAGATGTCCAAGTGCTGCCATCCAGTCTTCGGGGACGATGTGTTCGGATTTGTCACGAGGACCGAGGGCATCAAGATCCACAGGATCTCCTGTCCGAACGCGGCTCGACTCATCAGCGCCTACCCGTACAGGATCCAGAAAGTCAAGTGGGCGGACTCGCCTACCGGCGGTAGTTTCCAAAGCACCCTCAAGATTGTGACGGACAACGAGTCGTCAGTAATAGGCCAGATCACCGAGATCGTCAACACGTTCAAGGCCTCGCTCAGGACGTTCAACGTCAGCGAGAACAACCGCGGCGGAACCTACGAGATCACCATGAGGATCTCCGTCCCTTCCAACATGGAGCTCGACAAGGTGATCTCGCAGATCAGGATTCTCAAGCACGTGACCAAGGTCAGCAGGGCATAGCATTTAGGGCAAACGGCAGACTTCCGGTTGGCTCTTGGCAGGCCTCCGGTGGACTTCCGGCAGGCTTCAGGTGGACTTTTGGTGGACTATGTCGGCATTCGGCGGCATTCGGGAAGAAATAATTTGCGGATAACAGAAAAAGCATTATCTTTGCATTCCCAAACAACGGTGCTTTGGCCGAGCGGTTAGGCACAGGTCTGCAAAACCTGCTACAGCGGTTCGATTCCGCTAGGCACCTCACAAAATACCCCTACAGCCAGCTGTAGGGGTATTTGCTTTTCATAAAGGTTCCCACATGGTTCCCTTGAAGTGCGAGATGGGTCTTGAAGATCCGGCACACGTTATCATCCGACTGAACTGCGGACAGTAGATCATAGAAAATGTATCAACTCCATTTCCTTTCATTGACTATATTGTTGGTGTGACCATGATTCTGTCCTCGGCTGTTGATATTAAACGGACAGCATCCCAAGGAGAGGAAATCGCAGCTCATTTGAAGGCGCATACAAACGAGAACTACGTCGTCTTGGATTATAGTGATGATCTGCTCCGTGACCAATGGTCGCACCTGATCCTTGTCAACGATGAAAATGATTTACGGATACTGATGTATAGAAACAGTTAATACTCTGAATCAATAATTTCGAAGTACCTGATAAAGTATCATTTACGTTTTTTTCAACTCCAGATGAATCTTGAAAAGGCTGGCGATGATGTCCTCTACATCATATCGCGAAATCAAACGTCAACTGCTGTGCCTGAGGTTGCCGTATGCGACTCTCTGCTCTATGCGCAGACACGATGTCGGCCATCGTGTCATTAAGGCGAGTCATATCAAAAGCTTGATATGCTCCCAGCAGGCGCTCAGCCAATGAATCCTCAATTTTGTTCACGTCCGGCATCACGAGTTTACGCAGGTATTGGCTCTGCCAGCGAGGATAGCCGCCATTCATACAATTGGTAATGCTGAGAAGCTGGGTCTTGACATAATCGGACATCAGCATCGCGCTTAGCAGTTGAAGCTGGCGCAATGACCCTCCTGTAATGTAATAAAGGTTGTGTTGTGGATAGAACCTGCCGTCATCAACGAAAATTAACTGATTGCCTGAAACGTCCGGGAGCAGCACCTTGGGAGTGTCTTTCAGCGACGGAACAATCCTGTCAATGGTCTTGTACCATTTCGCGGGGTTCTTCTTGGCGATATGGCGTTTCTGCAAGGCTTCACGATGAGAAATCAAGTATGCAGCGGCCTGGGGATAATCTTCCAGACTAATGAGTTCGCCGTTAGGTTTGTAAGGATTCAGCAGGTATTGGCCGGACCACTGCAGGCGATTACCAGACATATCCCTGGCATTCAAGGCTGGGAGAAGTAGTTCTTTCTCGACCTTTGATGGAAGATCCTTGGCAATGAAGATTGAATCGGCTCCGGTTGCAACTCCGATACCAACCATAAAGCCCATTTCTTCGATGGTCACTAAGGTCTCATCGCTCTGTATGCGATTGAAGGCACTGCTCCAATCGGTCGAAACAGGCGTAGGAAGGAGCCGCCCGGCATCTTTCCCGAGCTGGGAAATTGAGGTCAGTTCTGAAAAAGAGAACGTAGAGCCAGGCTTTGCTTTGGAGATAAGCGTAATGGCCGGATAAGCAAGTACATCTTCCTGAAACGCATCCGTGGCCTTTTCAAGTGAGACAATCGAATCCACCCGGAAAGAATGGGCAATCCAGCCACGCAACTTCTTCCCGTACTCATTTTTGAGCCAACGATTGGAACATACAAAGCAGTGACGTCCACCAGGATTCAGATGCGTCAAGGTCTTCTCAAAGAACAGGATATAGAGATCTGCCCTGTAATGGAAGGTGTGGAATTGCTGCTTGTAGACGGAAAGGAGATCGGCCGGTATCTGCTCATAACGTATGTAGGGTGGATTGCCAACAACGATGTCGAAAGAACTGATGTCAGCAATCAGGAAATCCGCCTGACGGATATTACCGTCAAGAGGAAGGGGGGAAGCAATTTCCGCTATCCGGCTGCGGCACGTGGCGATCTTCGCCTCATCTATATCGTATGCAAACACATTGCTTTGAAACGCTGAAGAAAAATCAAAAACAAATCTCCGGGATGATTCCAGAAGACGCCGGATGATTTCGACAACGAATTCACCTTCTCCGCAAGAAGGTTCAAGTATACTAGTTTTGCTCAAATCCCTATCGGCAGTGTAGCCGACAAGATCCAACATATACGATACAACTTCTGGAGACGTGAACACATCCCCATGCTGACCGCCGGAGCGGCGCAAGCCGTATCTGCTACTATTGGAACTCATTGATGTTGACTATCAGATGACCAATGAATGAAAGGATGAACCGCTCAATGGAGGTGTCTTCGGACATATCTTCATAATGGTCTGGACCGCTGGTGCAAACCAGTGCGGCCATGGAATAATGCCTTTCCAAAATGAGTTTCTGGCAGAGAACCCGGTAGCGGTCCAGATAACTGGCCGACTTGAATTCCGGAAGGACGGAATAATGGGACTCGTTGTTGCGGACGGGATTCGTTGAACCCTCATCTTTGCCAACGACCGTAAGGTAGCCAATCCACGGAGCAGTTTGGCCGGGGAACTGGTTCTCGCGGAAAGCGGTCCAAAGATCCACAGCTGAACCAATGGCTTCTTCCGTGCGGTTATTGAAATTGTTGCCATAGGAGCCAATCTGGGATTTAAGTTCAACGGCAGCAATCAGCTTCTTATTGGGGGCGATAATTAAGAAGTCCCAGTCTTTTGATGAGCGGAAGTATCCTGGCAGATAAGCCTGGCTGGTGTAGATACACTTCTCGGGTACGCCCTGCTCTATAGCGAGTCTTTTGAGCAATTCGGCAAAGGCATCCAACTGTTTACCCCCAACAACAGCCCCACGGTTGGAGGAATCGCCACTAGCGGTGAGTTGTTTTTGTTTGGTCTCCCAAAAGGACTTGATGGCGGCCTTGATGAGAGCATTGTGGTCGTACTTTTTCATAACCTTATCATTGGCCTTTTACAAAGATATGAAATCTTGTACGATAAGCAATCAAGAATCTGCTATTTCCTTCCTTTTAGCGGAGTTCTCAACCTCGTGGTTGCCCATAAAAGCACGCCAGTCAGGAAGATTGGTGATGTGCTTCGTGCGCTGCTGGACTGTGCCTATGATGTCGCAAATGAGAGCCGCTTCAGAGTAGTACCGTTCCAGAGGACGGACATAATCATCCAACCGGCGGAGACACTCCCTTCAGCAATACTAGCCGACATTATTGCGACAGATTCCTTCAGTGCAACGGATAGCTTTACCCAGTTCTTCTTCTTTTTGACATAGAGGAAGGCTCCGATGGCCTTAATGAACTGATGGCACTATCTTCAGTAATATTATCGTCCTTGAACTTGACTTTGGCGAAGAAGGCCTTGCTACTTTGTCAAGGACAGGCACTAGAACGTAATCGCAGATGTACTTCTCAATCTGCGACTCATCGACATTGTTCATCGAATAGTCTTTGAACATCCGGTTATGCAATATAGTCCTTTGAAATAAATTCGAGTGGTTCGATAGGAACAACCAAAAATGAGGCTGACGCTTTCTAGTCAGCCTCATTTGCTTTTCATAAAGGTTCCCACATGGTTCCCTTGAAGTGCGAGATGGGTACAAGACATAGATCCGCCAGCCCTCAGGGGACGCGGGATGTGGCTACTTCCTGAACTTGAAGATCGCTACGTCGCCTGGCTCTATTGAGAAAGTGTTCGGGCCCTTGGCCAGTTTGACTGCGTTGCCTTCCCGATCGATCGTCCAGGCTTTCGAGCCGAACTCCACATTCAGGTCGGTCGGCGCGTCAAGGGTGCGGCTGACAACGACAAGATAATTCCATGATCCCTTCTCAAGAAGAGACACGACCGCACCTGCGGAACCTGTGGAAAGCGAGACCACATGAGGAGGAAGATCCTCCATCCTCTTGCATCCTTTATACATGTCATCACCCACATGGGCTATCGAGACAACCTTTGAGTTCAAGAACACATAGGCCCTCGCCTGAAGTTCCTTATTCATCTGCTGCACAAGGTAATAAGCTTCAGAGCGCTGCTTGTCCTGATTGATGGGAGCCTCGTGGAAATTCCAGGTCTCGGTTCCAGGATTCCAATAAGTGAAATACTGGAGTCCCTGCGCGCCATAGGCCAGAGCCGTGTAAAGTTCGAGCCTGAGGCTTGCCATCGTCGGAAGTGGATATGGATCATGCGCGGTCGAGAGGGCGAAGGCCCAGAACGGCAGACCGGCGGCCTCCGATTCCTCGTGGACAATCTGGAGGTTGTCGTACCAATAGTCCTTTGTGATTCCGTTGAATGTGACGGGATAGAAATCAAACGACACCATAGGCAGCTTAACCTCACTGATGAATCTGCGGACATATTCCCTGTAATTGCAGGTCAGCGCCACCGAGTCCACGAAACTTGGAAGGAGGTTCAGGTAGAGAGGATGCTCTCCCCCGTCGGCCTTCCTGATCCTCTCAGCCCACTCGGCAAGCATCGGAAACGCCGCTGGAAGAGGTTCGTCACGCAGAAAATAGCCATAGAGCGCCGGATGATCCTTAATGGCGGCCACCGCGCTGTCAGTGGCGGTCTCAAGCTCCACACAAGTCGCCATCACCTTGACCCCGGCCTGCCCGGCCAGATCCAGCGAAGTCTGGAGATCCTTCAATGTGTAAAGATGGGAGAAATTGATGTTGAACCCGCATTCCGCCAGTTCCTGGTACCTTTCCAAAGACGCGTCCTGGGCAGGAATAGAGTACCATGACATGATCGGAAGCACCTCATCGGCCTTCCTTTCCCCGCCGCCCCCGCACGAGCAAAGAGCAAGCGCCGCAAACGCCGTCACTCCGACAGCCACAAAATTTTTTAAGTTCATTTGAATTGAATATTTGGGGATTAGTTATTGTTAATTAATGCAGCGACCCAATCTTTCCGCCAAAAAATAAAACGGACACCGATCACTCAGCGTCCGTCTTCGTAGCGGGGGGAGGACTCGAACCTCCGGCCTCCGGGTTATGAGCCCGACGAGCTACCAACTGCTCTACCC
>ERZ1504931.509-NODE-509-length-12854-cov-3.707165_pt1 | contig 12854 bp, 9 predicted proteins | sample MGYA00574602_ERZ1504931 | MGnify/ENA primary metagenome ERZ1504931 (study PRJEB39906, sample SAMEA3182102) | gut metagenome | biome: human; feature: gut; material: Stool; isolation source: human stools | place: Canada | collected 2013-02-18 ...
GGCATGGAGCAGGAAAAGTACTTTTCGGTGGGACGCCAGAGAGAAGCTGTTAGAAGCTGGGAGCGGCTTTCGTCTGAGGAAAAGGAAGTGCGCCTGTGAGCTGATCCGGGGAACGTTAACAGTAATCAGTATCCGGATCCGGTAAGCACCCGTTATGTGCATGGCGTTTTACGCCAGAGTGAAGGGCATCGTCCCTTAAGTAGAGTGGAACCGCGGATAAATTCGTCTCTAAGAGAAGAGTTTGTTCGCGGTATTTTTTTCGAGGTGAGAACATGGGCATCATCAAAAATTTAAAAGAAGAAGTCCGTATTATCAGGGAGCGTGACCCGGCGATCCATTCTTCCATGGAGGTACTTTTGTATCCCAGTTTCAAGGTCATGATCCATTACCGACTGGCTCACAAGCTATATGTGAGCGGGCATTATTTCTGGGCCAGATATATTTCCCAGCGTGGTGTACGTAAGACGGGCATTGAGATCCATCCCGGCGCGCAGATCGGCAAGGGATTTTTCATTGATCACGGCAACGGTGTCATCATTGGTGAGACTACCATTATCGGCGATAATGTGACCCTGTATCAGGGAGTGACACTGGGAGGAACTGGCAAGGAGCACGGCAAGCGTCATCCGACCATCGGCAACAACGTCATGATCAGTGCGGGTGCGAAAGTACTGGGTTCCTTTACCATCGGAGATAATTCGAAGATCGGTGCCGGAAGCGTGGTCTTAAGTGAAGTGCCCCCCGGATCCACGGTCGTGGGTGTACCGGGACGCGTAGTAAAGCGTAACAACGCAAGCCTCCCCCAGGAGACCATGAACCAGACAGATCTCCCCGATCCGGTGCGGGAAGATATCACGGTATTGCAGCGTGAGAACTCCGAACTGACCAACCGCGTGCTGGAGATGGAAGATGAACTGAAACAGCTACGCAGGCTGGTGGTAATGAGCGAAGAAGCGAAAACTGATAATACAGTTAAGACAGGAAAGGATAAATCATGAGTATTCAAATCTACAACACTTTAAGCAAGAGAAAAGAAGAATTTAAGCCCCTGGAGCCGGGAAAGGTAAAAATGTATGTCTGCGGGCCTACCGTATACAACCTGATCCACATCGGCAATGCCCGCCCCATGATCGTATTTGATACGGTGCGCCGTTACATGGAATACAAGGGATACGAAGTAAACTATGTATCCAACTTCACAGACGTGGATGACAAGATCATCAAGAAGGCCAATGAAGAGGGTGTGGAGCCCAGCGTGATCTCCGAGCGCTATATCGCAGAGTGCAAAAAAGACATGGAGGGAATGAATATCAAGCCCGCTACCAAGAACCCTAAGGCTACCGAGGAGATCGGCGGCATGCTGGATATGATCCAGACTCTGATCGACAAGGGGCATGCGTATCCCGCAGCGGATGGTACGGTATATTTCCGGACCAGAAGCTTCAAGGACTACGGCAAGTTGTCTCACAAGAACCTGGACGATCTGCAGGGCGGTAACCGTTCCCTGTTAGTCTCCGGTGAAGATCAGAAGGAAGATCCCCTGGATTTCGTATTGTGGAAGCCGAAGAAAGAAGGCGAGCCTTACTGGGATTCCTGCTGGTGTCAGGGCCGTCCCGGCTGGCACATCGAGTGCTCTGTTATGAGTAAGCGTTATCTGGGTGAGGAGATAGATATTCATGCCGGTGGCGAAGATCTGATCTTCCCTCATCACGAGAATGAGATCGCACAGTCCGAGGCAGCCAATGACAAGCCTTTTGCAAGATACTGGATGCACAATGCCTTCCTGAACATTGACAACCGCAAGATGTCCAAGTCTCTGGGCAACTTCTTTACTGTTCGTGAGATCTCCGAAAAATATGATCTGCAGGTACTTCGTTTCTTCATGCTGTCCGCACATTACAGAAGCCCGCTGAATTTCAGTGCCGATCTGATGGAAGCAGCAAAGAACGGCTACGAGAGAATCGTTACCAGCGTGGATAACCTGAAGTTCCTGCTGGAAAAGGCAGCAGATGCCGAAATGTCCGAAGAAGAAAAGCAGTTAGTTACCGAGGCACAGGGCTTTGAGACCAAATTCGATGAAGCTATGGACGATGATTTCAACACTGCGGATGCGCTGGCAGCTATCTTCGAGCTGGTAAAATTCGTCAACTCCAATGCGAAAGCAGATAGCAGCAAGGCATTTCTGGAGGCTCTGAAACAGGAAATCGTGACGCTGTCCGATATCTGTGGACTGATCGTAGACAAGAAAGCGGAAATGTTGGACAGCGATATCGAGGCACTGATTGAAGAGCGTCAGGCAGCCAGAAAGGCGAAGAATTTCGCAAGAGCCGACGAGATCCGTGACGAGCTGTTAGCCAAAGGCATTGTGCTGGAAGATACCAGAGAGGGTGTAAAATGGAAGAGAGCATAACCCTTCTTACGAAAATAAAGGAAGCATTTGCCTGCGAAGGACAGGATGTCCGGGCGTATTCTCCGCTGACCCTGGCCTATATCGGAGACGGGATTTATGAGCTGGTGATCCGCAGCGTGGTGGTGGAGAGAGCTAACCGTTCCGCCAATGATCTGCATAAAAAGACGACACGTTATGTAAAGGCACCGGCGCAGTCTGCCATGATCGAGGCACTGCTTCCGGAACTGACGGAGGAAGAGGAAGCGGTGTACCGAAGAGGACGCAACGCCAAATCATACACCACCGCGAAAAACGCTTCCGTGGCAGATTACCGCAGAGCTACCGGTTTTGAAGCACTGATGGGCTATCTGTACCTGACGGGACAGATCGACCGGATGCTGCAGTTGATCAAAGACGGCATCCGTCTGGCAGGCATGGAACTGTAATAAAAATTCACAATAGAAAGGACAAACATGGGATATCAGGAATTTACCATAGAAGGCAGAAATGCCGTGATCGAGGCCTATCGTGCGGGCAAACCCATTGACAAGTTATTCATTCTGGATGGCTGTCAGGATGGCCCCATGATGACCATTAAAAGAGAAGCAAAAAAGCATGATACATTAGTAAAATATGTGACCAAGGAGCGTCTGGACCAGTTATCCGAGACCGGAAAGCATCAGGGAGTCATTGCCTATGCGGCAGCTTATGAATACGCGGAGGTGGAGGATATCCTGAAAAACGCCAGAGACAAAGGGGAAGAGCCCTTTATTTTCCTTCTGGATAACATTGAGGATCCCCACAATCTGGGAGCCATCATCCGTACCGCCAATCTGGCCGGAGCCCACGGTGTCATCATTCCGAAGAACCGCGCAGCAGGACTGACCGCGACGGTAGCCAGAACCTCCGCGGGAGCGCTGAACTATACGCCGGTAGCAAAGGTGACGAATCTGGCCAAGACCATTGAAGAACTGAAAAAGGAAGGACTGTGGTTCGTGTGCGCCGATATGGGCGGTACCACCATGTATGATCTGAATCTCAAAGGCCCCATTGGTCTGGTCATCGGTAACGAGGGCGAAGGCGTAGGACGTCTGGTGAAGGAAAAATGCGATATGGTGGCATCCATTCCCATGAAGGGGGATATCGATTCCCTCAATGCTTCCGTGGCAGCAGGCGTACTGGCTTATGAGATCGTGCGTCAGAGATTACAGGCGTAATATAGGAGTGGAAAAAAAGGGGAAAGCATGGCAGAGCATTTCAAATATGAAGAGATGACGGATGAAGAACTCATCGACCAGCTGCGGGAAGGTGACAGACAGGTGATGGATTACATCTGCGACAAGTATAAAAATCTGGTGCGAAGCAAGGCAAAATCCATGTATATTCTGGGCGGAGACAGCGAAGATCTGATCCAGGAAGGGATGATCGGGCTGTTCAAGGCAGTGCGGGATTATGACTGCGGCAGAGATGCCAGCTTTTATACCTTTGCAGATCTGTGTATCAGCAGACAGATGTACACGGCAGTGCAGGCTTCCAAGCGCCTGAAGCACTCACCGCTCAACAGCTATGTATCTCTGTATGAGCGAAGCAGCGAGGGTACGGACAATGAGGAGAAAAATCTTATTGAGGCTTTGGCGGCCAGAACCCAGATGAGTCCGGAGGAACTGTTCCTGGACAAGGAGCGGGTGGAAGATCTGGAGAGAGCTATTGAGACAGAACTCAGCAGCTTTGAAAAACAGGTGCTGGATTTGTACCTGACGGGAATGAGCTATACCCAGATCGCCAAGGTGCTGGGAAGAGACGAAAAGTCTACGGACAATGCCTTACAGCGTCTGAAGAGCAAAATCCGGAAACTGGTGTGATGCAAAATAATGAGAGAAGAGAACACATTCTTGAAAAAATTTTTCAGGAATGTGTTTTTTATAGTTTTTTAATAGAATCTGCAGAGTTGGAATATTGACTTAAAACCCGGCATAGGAGTATACTGCAAATGCTGACCGACCGGCCGGTCGGTTAATAAAGCAAATACATATTCATAACTATTCAGAACCACATTCGCAAAACCGCCTCTGCGAGGCTGTACTGAATAACATGCCTGCATGTTATTTGCTCATGGTGGTTACTTTCGATGGTTACTTTCGCCCATTGGCTCTGAATAGTTACACATATTTCAGAAAGGCGAAAAGATCATGCACAATACATGGAAAAGAAATTGCAGCGTCGGAATGGCGTTGTTGATGGGAGGCAGCCTGTTGCTCGGAGGCTGCGGCAGCAATGGGGCACAGGATTCTGTGGAGACTTCTGCGGTAGTCGTGGATATGAAGCAGGCCCAGACCGGAAAACTGACCTTGCAGAACAGCTTTGTGGGAACGGTTTCTCCCCAGGAGATGGTCTATGTCATTCCCTTTGCTTCCGGTACAGTGACGGATACTTATTTTGAGGTGGGAGATCAGGTCAATGCCGGGGATGTTTTGTTCAAAATCGATGACTCTGCAGCAAAACTGCAGTTAGAACAGGCACAGCTCAGTGCGGCCAATGTAAGGCAGCAGGCAGACAGTGCCCTGACCACCCAGCAGGAATCCGCCAATATCCAGATGGATAGTAGCAGAGTGCAGGCACAGTCCGGGTATGATCAGGCACAGATCGCGTATGTCCAGGCGAAAAATGCCTATGACCAGAACTATGATGATCTTTCAGATCAGATCGACGCATGCAATGCAAATATTACACAGCTGGAGAATGCCATAAAAGCAGCGTCATCCAGTGTGAGCGGCGGAAATGCGTCAAGTGTTGTGCAGATGAAGACGCAGATCGAGACACTGAAAGGAACGAAGAAACAGCTGGAGTCCAGCAGAAATTCTCTGGTGGCCGGATTACAGCAGGCGGAATCCGCTTACAATGCAGCAAAGAGCAGCATGAATATTGTGGATCGTTCCCAGGCATTGTCCCAGGGACAGGCACTGGAGGATACGAAGAAGCAGCTGTCCACCAGTGAACAGCTGGCAAATGTGGGCGTGGAAAGTGCGGAACTGGCATTATCCTACTACACTGTCAAGGCTCCCATCTCCGGTACAATCCAGAGCAAGGGAGTGGAAGTCAACGGCATTGCCGGAAGCAGCAATCCTGCGTACACCATTGCCAATGAAAATATGATGACCGTGACTTTTCAGGTCAGCGAAGCTGTGAAAAATACACTGACCATGGGGCAGGAAGTGACCGTGGAGCGGGGAACCACCAGCTACACCGGCAGCATCACCGAAATCGGTGTGGCAGTGAATCAGCAGACCGGCCTGTTCCAGATCAAGGCAGCGGTAAATGCCAATGGCAGCGATCTGCCCAGCGGTGTATCCGTGAAACTGACGACCGATACCTATCATACGAACGACAGTGCGGTGCTGATCCCTTATGATGCAGTGTACTATGATAATACCGGTTCTTATGTATACTTAAGTGTGGACGGCAAGGCCGTGAAGACCTATGTGACCACAGATCTGTTTGATGATACACAGATTTCTGTTACTGAGGGAATACAGCCCGGAGATACCGTGATCACCAGCTGGTCTCCCAAGCTGATGAACGGTGTGGAAGTCACCGCACCGGTGAAGGCAGAAGAGTAGGGGAGGCAGCAGAATGAATTTGACAAAGCTTGCTCTGAAAAGACCGGTATCCTGTTTTCTGGTGATCCTGGCACTGGCAGTATTCGGCATCAGCTCCATTTTCGGATTCAAGATGGAACTGACTCCCGACATTGAGATGCCTATGCTCATCGTCATGGCTACTTATCCCGGTGCAGACCCGGAGAGCGTGGATGAACTCGTGGCATCCGTTATCGAAGATTCCGGTTCCACCCTGAGCGGTGTGGATTCCGTGAATTCCTATTCCTTTGAAAATTATTGTATGGTCTTGTTCACCTATGAATACGGTGTGGATATTGATGAATGTCACAACGATCTCCGTGCGGCCATGGAGACGGCGAAGTTAAGTCTGCCGGATGACGTGGATCAGCCTACCATCATTGAGATGAACATGAACAGTATGGATGTCATGACGATCTCCGCAGTGGAAGTCGGCGATGTGGATATGTTAAAAGTAGTCAATGAATCCGTGGTACCGGAACTGGAATCTCTGTCCAGCGTGGCACAGGTATCCGTCACCGGTGGTTCCGAGGATTATATCAAAGTAGAACTCAATGAGACCCTGATGAAGCAGTACGGTCTGACCATGTCCAGTGTGGCACAGATGCTGGGAACCGTAGACTTTACTTATCCTGCAGGCAGCGTGACCCAGGGCAGTCAGGACATCAGCGTGGCGACGTCCATGGAGTACAATACGGTACAGAAGCTGCGGGAAGTACCCCTGATGACTACCAAAGGACAGGTCATTACCTTACAGGATATTGCAAATGTTACCACAGCATCCAAGGATGCTTCCAGTATCAGCCGTTACAACGGACAGGACAATGTCAGCATCGGCATTAAGAACAAAAGTAGTGCCGGTACGGTAAATGCCTGCAAGGATGTGAAGGAAAAATTACAACAGATCCAGGCGGAGAACCCGGCCATCGAATTTGAAGTTACTTATGATGCCAGTTCCTCCATTATCAGCTCCCTGACCAGTGTAGCCGAGACCCTGTTATTGGGTGTTGTATTGACCATGGCGGTGCTGTTCCTATTCTTTGGTGATTTCAAGGCCAGCCTGATCGTCGGAGCCTCCATGCCCATTTCCCTGTTCCTGACTCTGATCCTTATGAGCATGATGGGATTCTCCATGAACATTGTAACACTGGGATCTCTGGTCATTGCCATCGGTATGATGGTAGACTCTTCCATCGTCGTAATCGAGAGTTGTTTCAGAAGACAGAAGAGTACGCCGGATCTGAAACAGGCAGCCTTAGAGGGAACGAAGGAAGTGATGGCTTCTATTATCGCTTCCACCATTACCACCATCGTGGTATATCTGCCGCTGGCCACTATGAAGGGCCTGTCCGGACAGATGTTTGAGCAGCTGGGATTCACCATTGTATTTGCCATGCTGGCATCCCTGATCGCAGCTATGATGCTGGTACCGTTGTTCTACACAGTATTTAAACCGAAGGAAAAAGAAAACCTGCCCATCGATAAGCTGTTGAAGAAATTTACCACATGGTATCAGAAGATCCTGCGGAAGCTGATGAAGCGCAGAAGGACCGTCGTTGGTGTGGCTGTGGCTCTGATGATCGGCACGGTTCTGCTGGCAGGAACGCTGGACATGGAGCTGATTCCTGCAGCGGATGAAGGAGTCGTGGCGGTTACGGTGAATTTCCGTTCCGGTACCACACTGGAAAAAGAGGATGAAGCACTGAAGCTGTGGGAACAGATCGCTGAAGAGGAACCGGATGTGGAATTCTATTCCGTATCCATCAGCGGCTCCAGTGCAACCCTTACCGCAGATCTCATCAAGAAGAGAACCCTGACTACAGCACAGGTAGTAGATAAATGGAATGAGATTGCAGCCGGTATGAAGGATATGGATGTTACGGTAACATCTTCCGGCAGCAGTATGAGCTCCATGATGAGCACCAGCAGCTATGAGATCGATTTACAGGGCAGTGACAGGGCAGAACTGGCACAGGCCGCAGAAGACCTGCAGGCAGAGATCGAGAAGATTGACGGTGTCGTAAAGACAGAAAACTCTCTGGCCAACTCTACGACGTTGGCCAAGGTAGTGGTAGATCCTCTGAAGGCAATGCAGTACGGGCTGACACCCATTCAGGTCGGCATGACCATACATAACGTATTAAGCGGTATGAATCCGTTGACGATCACCAATGATGGTTCGGAGTATGCGGTATGGCTGGAATATCCGGAAGGAAGCTATGATGATCTGAACCTGCTGATGGATCTGGGACTGGATACCTCTTTTGGCACCGTGGTACCGTTAAGAGATATTGCAGAGATCAATTACGCACAGAGTCAGGAGACCATCATGAAGCAGGACGGTCTGTATCAGGTCAGCGTGACGTCCACTATGACCTCCGAGAAGATATTTGATGCCCAGAATGCTATCAACGATCTGGTGGATCACACGGTATTCCCGGATTCTGTAACCCCGGCAGACAGTATGATGACTGGAATGATGAACGATGAGTTGCAGGCATTGTTGCAGGCAATTCTGGTAGCTACATTCCTGGTATTCCTGGTGATGGCAATGCAGTTTGAATCCCCCAGATTCTCCTTCATGGTCATGATGTGTATTCCTTTTGCACTGATCGGATCCTTCCTGCTGTTGTTCATTACGCAAAGTACCATTAGTATGGTATCCCTGATGGGATTTCTGATGTTGATGGGTATTGTGGTAAATAACGGTATTCTGTTCGTGGATTCCGCAAATATGCTGCGGGAAGAGGGAATGTCCACTGAGGATGCGCTGGTGGCTTCCGGAAGTACCCGTCTGCGTCCTATCCTGATGACGACATTGACAACGATCCTGTCCATGATCCCCATGGGACTGGGACTGGGCGATAACGGTGTCATGATGCAGGGAATGGCACTGGTTATCATCGGCGGTCTGACGGCTTCCACGATCCTGACCCTGATCCTGATCCCGACCTTCTATCTGATCTTCGATAAGCGGAGCAGACAGGAGAGAAGAGCGGCTAAGAAGCTGGCAAAATCTCAAAGATCTGGAAAAACGTGGGATGCGGAAAATGAGTAAAATAACCGGATTGGAGGCACCGAACCAGGTGCCTCCCAAGGTGACCGCCATGTACCGGGCCGTCAGCACACTTTTGCGGGAGGACAAGGATATCTCGGAAATGAGCGTGTCCATGATCACCGGGCTGGCGGGCATTGGCAAGGGAACTGCTTATGAATATTTTGATTCCAAGGAAGAGATCATTGTCTGTGCCCTGTTGTATGAAATCCGTACAGTAACGGAGCAGGCTTCCCATCAGATTCAGACCTGTCCGGATCTGGAGACCCAGATCCACAGAATGCTTTTGCTGGTGGAAGAACATTCCCAGTGTGTGGATGCCATCATGGCGTTTCTGCATCTGCTGACGGATCATTCCAAGGAGGGAAATCTTCTGCGGCAACGGATAGCGGAACAGAAGGAAAACGGGCCCGTGGATCTTTTGGTCCGCCAGATCATAGACAGTGCACGGGCGAAAGGAGAACTGCGGGAGGACATTCCGCTGTCTTATATTACCAATGCGCTGTTGGCTCGGATGATTTCCTATCTGATGTACCAGTGCCACCATATCGGTGATGATATGCCCCCAGAAGAGATGCGCAGACTGGTTACCGAAAGCATAATGAATGAATTGTGCAAAAAAAATATATAATTTAAAATAATTCTATTGACAAAGTGAGATACCTTTGATAAAATGTAACACGGTGATTGCGTTAGCAGTCACGTGATGCTGCTGTGGCTCAGTCGGTAGAGCGTCGCATTGGTAGTGCGGAGGTCACGGGTCCGATTCCCGTCAGCAGCTCTTTTGAAAAGCGTGGAAACCTTGAAAATACAAGGTTTCCACTTTTTTTGTGTGCCTGAAAGTTTACAGACGATGGTAGACAAGCAGAATAAACCAGATGTACACTTGCACGGGCCAACGATTCAGCTTACAATATAAAATAGTAAATTTATGTTCGGACACAAACCAACCCGGTCAGATGAGGAAAACGTATGGAGAAACTGCACAGAGTATGTAAAAATTTCACACGTCATGACAAGAAGACCCGTACGATCCTGCTGTGCGAGATGCTGGAGTACACGAATGTATTTTTGGAGGCGGCATTCCGGGCGGAGGGGTATTCCTTCGAGACTTTAAAGAACCCGGTGAAGGACCGCACTCTGGCACTTCGCTATATCAGTAACGACTATTGCTATCCGACGGTATTGATCCTTGCACAGTTCCTGGAATATCTGGAAAGCGGGGAACGGGATCCGGAGGAGATCACCTTCATGGAGCCCCAGGCGGGCGGTGCCTGCAGGGCCGGAAATATCTACAATCTGCTCCAGAGAGTGCTGTACCGCATGGTAGAGCAGGGACAGCTGGAGTATGCCCAGATTCCCGTAATCTCCCTGAACCTCATGGGAGAAGAAAAACATACAGGCTTTCGCATTACTCCGTCACTGTTGTCCGGTGGGATTGCTGCCGGATGCTATGGCGATCTGATCATGTGCCTGTACCAGCAGGTGAAGCCCTACGAACAGAATCCGGGAGAGACGGACCGCATCCGCAGTCAGGTGGAAAAGAAACTGTGCGAGAGCATTCGGAGACACAGGAACGGACGGCACACCAGAGAGAAAAATTACCGGTATGCCTGCGAAGTATTTTCGAAGGTACCGGTGAAACCCGGGAAGAAAAAGAGAGTTGGCATCACCGGTGAGATCTATATGAAATATTCGAAACTGGGAAATGATGATATCGAAAGTTTTCTGCTCCGGCAGGGAATGGAGCCTTACAGTGGTGGTTTCGTCAACTACTGTCTGTATTTGGTGGATACAGAGCGGTATAAGGCAGAAAAGTACCAGCACAATCCCATCATGGCGAAAGCCTGTGCCTTTGTGCTCCACCGGTTGTGTGAGGCACAAAAACATCTGCTTACGGTGATCGGGGAGACAGACCGGTTCCAGACGGATCTGCCGTTCCCGGAACTGAAGGAGAAAGTGCAGGGGATTCTGGCGGAGGGCTGCAATACCGGTGACGGCTGGCTGATTGCCGCAGAGGTGATACAATATGTGGAAAAAGGCTGTGGCAGTGTGCTGATCCTGCATCCATTCGGATGTCTGGTCAGTCATGTCTGCGAGCGGGGGATTTTGCAGCGGCTGCATGCCCGTTTTCCGGATGTCAGTATCCAGACCATAGAGTATGATTACGACCAGAGCAAGACCCTCAGAGAAAGCCGCATTTTATTGGCAATTTCCTAGGTTGGCAGCAGGTGCAGAACGTGGTACAATAAAACAGAAACTATTGCAACGTGTATTTTCAGGAGGGGAACATGAAGATAAAATGCGACTGGTGTGGCAGCTGGATCAACGATTTTGATCAGGTCTGCCCGAACTGTGGCGGTGTCAACAACAATTACAACCGCCATGCCAACGGTGTACCACAGACAATCGAGGAACTGAAAGCCTGGGCGAAGGAGATGAATCTTCCGCTACAGGACATGCGGACCTTTATCGGAGAGGATTACAAGGGCGCGAAAGCCTTCGGTATTTACAAGGATGAGACCGATGGCACCTTCGTAGTCTATAAGAATAAAGAGGACGGTACCCGGGCAGTACGTTACAAGGGAACCGATGAAGCCTATGCGGTCAACGAACTTTACCAGAAGATGAAGGAAAGAGTAGCTGTACAGAAGGCACATCAGCAGCCGAAAACTGCGGCACCTGCCAGCCGCCCAACCAAAGATTACACCGCCTATAATAAGAAAAGAGCCCGGAGCAAAAAGATAGAAAAAACGGTTCTGACAATTTTCTGCCTGATCATGGCAGCATTGTCTCTGGTGGCGATTTTTACAGGCGCCTATTCTATCTGGCAGATTGACAACAGACCGGATAACGGCTATTACACCTATGAGGATCAGAACTATTACTATTATCATGGGAACTGGTACGAATGGGAGAATGATTCCTGGCGCTATGCACCGGATGAATCCTGGATGGAAAGTGATTACGAGAGTTACTATGATTCCTACAGCTATGACAGCGGTGCGGAATATGATAATTTTCAGGATTCTTCTTACTACAGTACCTATGATGACAGCAGTTATGACAGTGACTGGGACGATGACAGCTGGGATTCCGGATGGGATTCCAATGACAGTTGGGACTCAGGATACGATGACTGGGGCTCTGACTGGTAAAATGTGATTTAGAATACATACAAAGGAAGTCTTCGACAGACTTCCTTTGCTTTTTCTTTTTTATGGTTTTGAACAGGAGAGAATATGAGCAGTTTACCAGGCATTACGAGGCAGGATGAGGAAAAAAGATTACAGCATACGTTAGAGATCGCACAGCGCAAGGTGGATGCCAACAGGCAGAGTGTACAGGCTCTGGCGGAAGAACTGCATGCCATGCAGGAGGAATTCGACGAGAACGACAAGGAAGCCCAGGCCCTGTGGCACAATGCGGATGCCCGCTTCAAGTTCGTGAATCAGGATCTGCGCCGGGCGGAACAGGCGAGGAAAAAGCCCTACTTTGGCAGAATCGATTTCCGGGACAAAAAACTGAAAAAAAACGAGGTCTACTATATCGGCAGAAGTGTCATTGCGGATAACCCGGCAGAACCGGAGGTCATCGACTGGAGAGCACCCATTGCCAGCGTATATTACGATGCCGCTCTGGGGGATGTCTCTTATTCCGTAAAGGGGGAGGGAAAATACGACATCACCCTGTCGCGGAAGCGCACCTATGAGATCGAAAATGATGAGCTGAAGGACTTCTACGACTGTCTCTTATACACATCTGACGCTGCCGA
>ERZ1504931.522-NODE-522-length-12540-cov-3.561874_pt1 | contig 12540 bp, 14 predicted proteins | sample MGYA00574602_ERZ1504931 | MGnify/ENA primary metagenome ERZ1504931 (study PRJEB39906, sample SAMEA3182102) | gut metagenome | biome: human; feature: gut; material: Stool; isolation source: human stools | place: Canada | collected 2013-02-18 ...
GATTGCTACCAGAGCTGCCACGATCTTACTTTTTCTGGCAGGCGGAATGATAATGGCCAGAAACATTCCGTATAACGCAACACTCAGGGCGCTGACAGCACGAAGAGGCAGCGCATTTCCGGCGATGATACCGCAGGCGGTTCCTCCGGCCCAGGCGGGCGCTGCCAACAGGATCGCACCGTAGGTATAGTACGGATTCAGGATACCCGGCCGGGCAATGGTAATGCCGAACAACTCATCGGTGACATCGTAAGCAATGATCAGACGGTGGAAAAAGGGCGTGCTGGGAGAAAATTTCTGGGCCAGCGCACAACTCATGAGTAGATATCTGGCATTGGCAATCAGCGTGATGATCGCCACTTCCAGATATGTGGCCTGTGCCGCAATCAGGGTAAAGGCTGCATATTCTCCGGCGGAAGCGTTATTTAACAGGCTTGCCAGAAAACCCTGCATGGGGGTAAAGCCTGCATGTCTTGCGGCAATTCCCAAAGAAAATGATACTGCGAAATATCCCAGAGCAATGGGAAAGCCGTCGCGGATACCGTCGCAGAAGACTTTCCTGCTGAATTTATCATTCATAATTATGATTCCCTCATCTTTCTGTAAGGCGTCTTTTGACGCACATCACCTATTATAACGCACATTTTCAAAGGAGAAAAGGATGAAAATTAATGAGATAGGTACAGAACAGGAGTATATTTCTGCTTTTTTCACATAAATATGCAATAAGGAAGTTTTAACGGTGGATGACGGATGAAAATCAAATGGAGACAGTGGAAAATCATAATGACCGCAGTACTGGGGGCATTGCTGCTCACAGGCTGCGGTCTGCTTTCGAAAGAGAATGTGAAACTCAGAGATCTGGATTTTACGGTACTCAGTGAAGAAAAAATTCCCGAGGAATTAAAGACTGTAATCGCTGAAAAAGGAACGGAGCCATTTCAGCTGACCTACAGTGATAATCAGAACCTCTATATCAGTATTGGTTACGGTGAGCAGAAGACCGGTGGGTACAGCATTGCTGTGGATGCCCTGTATCTGACGGACGATGCCATTCATGTCAGCACCAGCCTCTTAGGCCCGGATATCACCGGACAAAAGGAAGGCGCAGGGAAACCCTCCACGCCTTACATTGTGTTAAAAACAGAACTTCTGGATAAAACCGTGCTTTATGATTAAACGAATGGTTCTTACAGATCCATCAAAATCTCCCGGCGCCGCCAGCTGATAAAACCATACATATCATTGAAAAAGAAGATGGTGAAATTCATTACAACGGGGATGTATGCCGGGTTTTCCAGGGAAGCCAGCGTCCACAGGATCCATTCCTTTTTTGTAAAATTTTTAAATGGATTTTTCAATTTTTTTTCCTCCTGAAATATGATTTAGTTGCCAGCAACAGACTCATTTTCAGGATCCAGGATTGGCAGATTACGCTGACAGCGTTCCCGCAGATAACTGCAGAAAGTAGCGGTAGCCCGGCTCTGACTGCGGCTTTTGTCCCACAGCATTTTTACTTCGCGGGACGGTAGAGGCACATTTAAGGTCAGCGGAACGAGACTGTCGTTTTCAAAAAAGGGAGCTGCCAGAGGCTCCGGCACGAAGCCCACTCCCAGATTGTTCTGGAGCAGAGGGATGACCAGATCGGCGGTAGCTACTTCCATGGCGGGTTCGTAGTCCAGATGCTGTTCAATAAATACCTTCCGGTAATATTCATAGCTGGCGGTGCCGTATCCCAGACCAATGATGGAATGGAGCCGGAATTCTTTCAGCGTCATGGGACGATCAGACAAGGCGGCATAGTCGGGGCCGCCGGCGGGAACCTCCCGGAAAGTCAGCAGATCTTCGCAGGCCAGAGCATCATGAAGTTCAAAAGGGGTTGTCACAACAGCCAGATCCAGCCGGCCGTTCTGCAGAGATTTCAGAATCTCCGGAGTGGTATTGTTCTGGATACGTATTTTGATCTCCGGATAGCCAGTCTGGAAATCATGGAGATTCTGTAACAGAAATAAATGCAGGGCGGTCTCGGTGACACCCAGTTCAATGGTGCCGCTGCACACGTTTTTGTCCCGGCACAGTTCGGCTTCCGCATCCAACAGATGTTGACAGGCGATGGCAACATGGGCATAGAGCCGTTTTCCCTCTTCGGTCAGCTTCAGTCCCCGGGGTTCCCGGAGAAATAAACGGCAGTCCAGCTGATCCTCCAGAATATGAATAATCCGGGTCACATTAGGCTGGCTGCTTTTTAAGACCATGGCAGCCTTGGTGATATTTTCGTATTTTGCGACATAATAGAAAATCTTGTAATATTCAAAACTAATATCCATATAAAAATGATATGCCTCACATATAAACTATATATTTTTAGTATCCGTGTGGATATAGTATAATACGCGGTTGAAAAAAAGTAAACAGAGGAGAAAAGGATATGCGACATTTGATTGATTCACTGGACCTGTCGGTAGCGGAGACGCAGGAAATCTTAGACCTGGCAGACCGGATTGCTGCCGATTCCGCTGCATATGCTCATTGTGCAGATGGAAAAATACTGGCAACCTTATTTTACGAGCCCAGCACACGTACCAGATTATCTTTTGAGACGGCTATGCTGAACCTTGGCGGCAGAACATTGGGATTTGCCGGTGCGGAACAGTGCAGTGCCACGAAAGGTGAGACGGTGGCAGATACCGCACGGGTGGTCAGCTGCTATGCAGATATCATTGCCATGCGGCATCCGAAAGAGGGAGCACCGCTCCGAGCTTCCATGTATTCCCGGATTCCGGTGATCAATGCCGGGGACGGAGGACATAACCACCCGACCCAGACCATGATCGATCTGCTGACCATAAGACAGCGCAAAGGACACTTGGATCATCTGAAGATTGGCTTTTGCGGTGACTTGAAATTCGGCAGAACCGTACACTCTCTGGTGAACAGTCTGGTGCGCTATCCGGGCAATGAATTTTATTTCATTTCTCCGGAGGAACTGAAGGTTCCGGAATATCTGATCGAGGATACTCTGAAACCGGCCAAAGCCCCCTACCATGAGGTATCCAGCCTGGAGGAGACGCTGCCAGAGCTGGATGTGCTTTACATGACCAGAGTTCAGAAGGAACGTTTTTTCAATGAGGAAGATTATATCCGGTTAAAAGATATCTACATTTTGGATCAGGAGAAACTGAATCTGGCGAAAGCGGACATGCCGGTTCTTCATCCGCTCCCAAGAGTGGACGAGATCGCACCGGAAGTGGATGCAGATCCGAGAGCAGCGTATTTTCAGCAGGTATTGAATGGTAAATTTATCCGTATGGCATTGATCTTAAGTCTGTTAGACCTTACGGATCCTGTGACGGGAAAGAAGGTGTTTTTATGTTAAACGTAGAATCCATTCAGAATGGTGTTGTGATCGATCATATTCCCGCGGGAAAGGGAATGGACATCTACAGATTGCTGGAATTGGAATCCAAGACGCAGTCTGTAGCATTGCTGCAATCGGTGAAAAGCCAGAAATACGGCTGCAAGGATCTGATCAAGATTGAGGGCGAGACGTTGCCGGAGCGGTTGGATATTCTGGGATATCTGGACAGTCAGATCACACTGATCGTGATCCGGGACGGAAAAGTTGCAAAAAAGTATCATCCGGTTCCTCCACAAAGACTGGTTAATGTGATAAAATGTAAAAATCCCCGTTGTATTACCAGTATAGAGACGAATTGTGACCACATATTTGAACTGTCGCCTTCCGGAAGATATCGTTGCCTGTACTGTAATCAGGAGATGCCTGTAGGAAGGTAATTGTATGTATCGGAGACAGAATCTGCAGGTTACTGAAAGGAATGAGAATTACTATGCAACGTAAATTACACGGACAAATGTCAGAGTCGTTTCTGATTGCTGGAATTTTGTCAATTTCCGGCGGATTACAGGATGCTTATACTTATATGTACCGTGGCAAGGTATTCGCCAATGCCCAGACCGGTAATATCGTGTTGCTGGCCCAGAATCTGATAGACCGGAACTGGTCCGTGGCGCTTCGGTATTTTTCCCCGCTTTTGTTCTTCGCGTTGGGAGTAGCGGCAGCGGAGTGCATCCATATGCGATATCAGAAGGCTCAGAGGATCCACTGGCGGCAGCTGGTGCTTGCTATAGAGATTCTGTTGCTGTTTGCCGTGGGATTTTTCCCGAATGAGATGGATCTGCTGGCCAATGCCATGGTATCTTTCGCCTGCGCCATGCAGGTACAGGCTTTCCGCAAGGTGAACGGTTATGCTTTTGCCAGTACCATGTGTATCGGTAATCTGCGCAGCGGCATGGAATCCCTGTGTGCCTATGGGAAGACGAAGGACAAAAAAATCTTACGGAAATCCGGCAATTATTTTGGAATCATTTTCCTGTTTGCCGTTGGTGCGGCGCTGGGCGGACATATGATCGGCTACATAGGGGCGAGGACCATCTGGATCTCCTGCATCATATTACTGATCAGCTTCCTGTGTATGTTCATTAAAGAAGAAAAGAAGGAACATCCCGAGATCGTACAGGAGGAACGGGAGATTCGTGAAAATCTGCAAAACATCCGCAAAGAAGCAAAAGATGTGGAACATATTCTGGAGGATGATATCCGTTCCCAGATTGAGAAGTAAAAGTAAAAAAAACTGCAACGAAAAATATTACAGTGCTTTTACATCGTCCCGTAAAGCACCGGTCATCTCCTGGACAAAAGTGGTCTGGGAGGAGATCTCTTCCGCTACGACGGCGAATCCGCGGCTATGTTCTCAGGCACGGGTCGTCTCGATGGAAGCATTCAGGGACAGAAGATTGGTTTTTCACACCGCAGTATGGCCTTGCTGACATGGTAAAAAATCGGCCAGAACCGATGAAATTTGCCGGCTTCCGGTATCATGGACGAAAGGCTGCGATGAAAAAAGTTTCACAGCGATATACCGAATTTCTGCAGGTCTACTTTATTGCCGGTGACCTCAATGCCGTCGGCCCGGAGTCGGTTGGCCTGTTCGTTGGAACCGCCGAAGGCAAAGGCACCGGAGAGTTCCCCTTTGGAATTGACCACGCGGTAGCAGGGGATATGGTCGGGATCCGGGTTCTTGTGCAGGGCATTGCCCACGGCCCGGGCCATCTTCGGTTCTCCGGCCATGGCGGCAACCTGACCGTAGGTGGCGACGCAGCCTTTCGGAATCTTTTTGACGGCTTCATAGATCCGCTTCGTAGGACTGTCGGTGACGAGATCATAGCTTTCTGCGATCATGCGCCGGATGTCCTCATCGGGGATCGAACCATCTAAAATAATGGTGTTCCAGTGATCTTTATTCTGATGATATGCGGGAATGACGGAAGAAAAGGTACTGCGCCAGAAGTCCCGCCAGGCAGGATCGGTCTTCACATTCAGATGCAGACAGCCATCCTTTTCATAAGTCCATAGAAAAGCTTTTTTACTGCCCTTCACACGTACCAGCTGCCAGTTGGGATCGTGGAAGGGCATTTCCATATAAGTATTTGGAAAAGACAATCCGTAGTTCAGCGCTTCCTCTCTTGTTTTCATGTCGTCAGACCTCCTTTTTTCTATTATAACACTCTTTTCTTTTCTATGAAAACATGATAAACTTTTCCGAGAAACAGGTCACGAAGGCGGGTGGTAAAAGCCCGGGAATGGAGACAATATGATACTGATACATGATGGCTACATGATCGATCCCAAGTCGGGCAGAGAGGGCAATTATGATATCCTGATCGACGGTGACAAGATTGTAAAGATTGCGGAAAAGATAGAACCGAGGGGCAAAGTGACCCGGATCAATGCGGAAGGGTTATTGGTGGCTCCCGGGCTGGTGGATGTGCATGTGCATTTCCGGGATCCCGGCTTTACGGCAAAGGAAGATATCAACACCGGTGCTGCGGCAGCAGCAAAAGGCGGCGTGACCACAGTGGTACTGATGGCGAACACGAAGCCTGCGGTGGACAGTGAGGAGACGCTGCATTATATCCTGGATAAGGGAGCGAAGACAGGCATTCATGTGACCACCTGCGCCAATGTGACCATGGGGATGCAGGGAAAACAGCTGACGGATATGAAGAAGCTGGCAGTGGCAGGTGCCGTGGGATTCACGGATGACGGAGTGCCCCTGCTGGATGCGGAACTGGTGCGCCGTGCCATGGAGATCTCCGCAGAGCTGGACATGCCCATCAGCTTCCATGAAGAAGATCCGAAATATATCGAGAACAACGGTGTGAACCGGGGAAAGGCCAGCGAGTATTACGGTATCGGCGGTTCTGCCAGAGAGGCGGAGATCGCGCTGGTGGAGCGGGACCTGAAGCTGGCAGAAGAGACCGGAGCCTGCATCGACATTCAGCATATCAGCAGCAAGGAAGCGGTGGAGCTGGTGCGTCAGGCCAAAAAGCGCTGCTCCAATATCCACGCGGAAGCCACTCCTCATCATTTTACCCTGACTGAGGATGCCGTGATCAAGTACGGTACACTGGCGAAGATGAATCCGCCCCTGCGGGAGGAAGCGGACCGTCAGGCGGTGATCCGGGGACTGGTGGACGGCACCATCGATATGATCGCTACGGATCATGCCCCCCATACTGCGGAGGAAAAAGCAAAGCCGATCACAGAGGCACCCAGCGGCATTACCGGGTTGGAGACGTCTCTGGCGCTGGGCATTACGGAACTGGTGGACAGAGGATATCTGACCATGAAGCAGCTGTTGCGTCTGATGAGTACCAATCCGGCGGCTATGTACCATCTGGATGCCGGATATCTGGCCGAGGACGGCCCGGCGGATGTGATTCTGATCGATACCGCAGCGGAGTTCACTCCGGAGAAATATGCGTCCAAGGCCACGAATACACCGTTTACCGGATGGAATCTGAAGGGTGAAGTGAGGAAGACCATCTGCGGAGGCAGAATCGTATACGAAGCGTAGAGCCCATGGTAGAGAGCACTTATAAGAGCGCTATAGCGTTATAAATAGAAGAGAAAAGGACAATAACATGAAAAAGAAAATCACAGCAACTGTGCTTTCCCAGAAGGAGATCGCACCCAGAATTTTTGACATGTGGATCGCTACAGATCTGGCTGAACAGGCAAAAGCCGGTCAGTTCATCGGCGTATACCCCAAGGACCGGAGCACCTTGCTGCCCCGTCCTATCAGCCTCTGTCAGGTAAGCGACAAAAAGGATGCCCTGCGCATTGTGTACCGGATTGCCGGACAGGGCACCGCGGAATTTTCTTCTTATACAGAAGGAGACAGTGTGGAGATTCTGGGAACTTTAGGCAACGGCTTCCCCGCAGAGGCAGCGGAAGGTAAAAAAGTATTCCTTATGGGCGGAGGTATCGGTATCCCTCCCATGCTGGAGCTGGCAAGAGAGCTTCCGGCTTCCGCAGAAAAGCAGATCATCGTGGGCTACCGTGATAACGAGCTGTTCTTAAAAGAGGATCTGGAAGAGAACGGAACCGTATATATTGCCACCGAGGATGGCAGTGTCGGCACGAAGGGCAATGTCATGAATGCCATCGAAGAAAATGCATTGCAGGCAGATGTGATCTTCGCGTGCGGACCGATGCCCATGCTCCGTGCGATCAAAAAATATGCGGAAGAAAACGAAATCAAGGCCTATATCTCTCTGGAAGAGCATATGGCCTGTGGCGTGGGTGCCTGCCTGGGCTGCGTGGTAAAGACCAAAGAAGTGGATCATCATTCTCATGTGCATAATGCGAGAATCTGCACCGATGGCCCCGTATTTGATGCTGAGGAGGTAGAGATCTGATGAATACACAGACAACGATTGCAGGAGTAACTTTCAAAAACCCCGTAATGACAGCATCCGGAACCTTTGGCTCCGGCATGGAATATGAAGAATTCGTAGATCTGAACCGCCTGGGTGCGGTGGTGACCAAGGGTGTAGCCAATGTGCCCTGGCCCGGCAACCCGACCCCTCGTGTGGCAGAAGTATATGGCGGTATGCTCAATGCCATCGGTTTGCAGAACCCCGGCATTGACGTATTCATGGAGAGAGATATTCCTTTCCTGAAAAAATATGATACGAAGATCATTGTGAACGTCTGCGGTAAGACCGTAGAGGATTACGTGGATGTGGTAGAGCGACTGGGAGACGAACCGGCAGTCAGCATGCTGGAGATCAATGTATCCTGTCCCAATGTCAAGGAAGGAGCCATTGCGTTCGGACAGAAAGCAGATGCTCTGTACAATATTACTTCCGAACTGAAAAATCATGCAAAACAGCCCATTATCATGAAGCTGAGCCCTAACGTAACGGATATTACGGAGATGGCAAAGGCAGCGGAGGCAGCAGGCGCAGATGCCCTGTCCCTGATCAATACCATCACCGGTATGAAGATCGACATTCACCGCAGAAAATTCGCCATTGCCAACAAGACCGGCGGCATGAGCGGCCCTGCCATCAAACCCATCGCTGTCCGTATGGTCTATCAGGTGGCACAGGCGGTACAGATCCCCATTATCGGTATGGGAGGTATTGCCACGGCGGAGGATGCCATCGAATTTATCCTGGCAGGTGCCAGCGCTGTCAGCGTCGGAGCCATGAATTTTGTGGATCCCTATACTACCGTGAAAGTAGTGGAGGGCATCGAGGATTACATGCGTACCTACCATGTGGAGAATCTGACCGATCTGATCGGTGCAGTGCAGTAAGATACAGAGAACAGAATACGGTATAAGTACACAGAGACCTTCATATATATAGATATATCTGTATATATGGAGGTCTTTTATTGTGGAGCTGATCAAGAGAAATATACATATGGACCGGATAAAACGATCCACTGTCATACAGTTTACCATGGAGGAGGATCTGAATCTTCCAGAGGATAAACCGGACATCAGTACCCTGAACCTGGAAAAGGGAGAAGTTGTCATCGAGGAGATCCGGCCCGGTACGGATGAGGTGACGGTACGGGGAAAACTGGGCTATGCCATTCTGTATCATACGCAGGAGACAGGGAGCAATCTGGTGCTTTTAAGCGGTGCACTGCCCTTTGAAGAAAAAATTCATATGGAGGGAACGTTGCCGTCAGATACTGTAGCGGTGAATGGAACCGTAGAAGATTTCACGGTAAATATGATCAATTCCCGGAAGCTGAATCTGCAGGCATTGCTGCTTCTCACGGCCCGGATCGAAGAGATTTACGATGAAGAATTACCCGTGGGAATCCAGGGAGGCAGCGCCGGAGAAGGTGTGGAATACCGGATCTCGCCCATGGAGGTGACGGAGCTTTCCATCTGCAAGAACGATATTTTTCGCAAAAAAGAGGAGATTCCGCTACCCTCCAGCTATCCGAATATTTACCAGATCCTCTGGAGTAATGTGTCACTGCGGGATGTGGAATTTAAGCCACAGGAAGAGAAACTGGCAGTGCAGGGAGATATTCAGGTCTTCGTTCTCTATGAGGCAGAGGGGGAGGAGCGGTCTATTCGTTCCTATGAGACGACAATTCCGCTGAATGGCACTCTGGAATGTCAGGGATGTCGGGAGGAACTGCTGCCGGACATCCGGTATTCACTGGTAAGACAGGAACACGGACAGCCAGAGCTGACGATCCAGCCGGATCTGGACGGGGAAGAGAGAATCCTGGGGCTGGAATGTGCTCTGGAACTGAATATCCGTCTCTATGAGGAAGAGCAGATCGATATTTTAAGAGATATTTACGGCGTGACAAAAGAAGTGATCCCGGACACCAGAGATGCCAGCCTGCGTCAGTTGCTGGCCAGAATCACAGGCAAGACAAAAGTGACGGATCACAGAAAGACCGATATCGGCTCACCGGTACTGCAGGTGTTGCACAGTGAGGGAATCGTGGCGATCGATCATCAGGAGACCACAGAGGAAGGAATCCGCCTGCAGGGCAGCATTGATCTTACAGTGTTGTGCATTACGGAAAATGATGAGACTCCTTATGTGAGTACCAGAGAGCAGATTCCGTATGAATATACCCTGAATGTGCAGGGAGTGACGGGAACGGATCAGGCAGAGGTACACAGTGAACTGGAGCAGCTGCAGGTGAATCTGCTGGAGGGAGAGGAACTGGATGTAAAGGCTGTTCTTTCCTTTTCCACGACCGTGATGAAGAATATTCCGCTGGAAGCCATCGAAGGGGTGGAAGAGCAGGAAATTGACAGTAATGTGCTGGCCGGACTGCCCAGTGCGGTGATCTATATTGCGGCACCGGGGGATGACCTGTGGAGCATCGGCAGGAAATATCATATGCCGGTGAAGACTGTAAGAGAATTAAACGCGCTGGAAAGCGATGAATTACGCCCGGGGCAGAAGGTGCTGCTGGTAAAAGGTCTGGCCTGATACAGTTCGGAAAAGAAAAACCATGTTGTACATGGATGCGTTCTGTGGCATCGGTACAACATGGTTTTTCTATAGGAAAGTCTGTCGAGAATACGACATTATTCTTCTGTGGTCAGTCCGGCATCTGCTGCCAGCTTGTCGAATTTCTCCATAACAGCATCATAAGTCTTCTGGGAGATCTCGGGAAGAGAACCGCCCCAGGTCTTCTCAGCCTGTGCGTAGCCCTTCTTGAATGCCTCGCGCATGGACTCGATCTTGTCCGGGTCACCGCCGGTCAGAGCATTGGCAAACTGAATGATACGGTCGGAAGTCTGGTTCACACCCCAGTAACCGTCCTCGGCGATATCTGCCTGCGCCTGTGCCTTGGTAGCAGGATCTACGGTGAAATTACCGGAACGTAAAAAGGACCAGATGTCATTGGCATTGCCGTAGGTGTTAGCCTGCTTGCCCATCATCTGTTCTACCAGAGAACGAAGCTGACTGGCACGGTTTTCCGCATCTGCCTTTAATTTATTGACCAGATTGGTATCCGGTGTATAGGTTTTCTTCGTGGAAGAAGTCTTGGCAGCGGTGCTGTGCTCATAGATGACACCGGTATCTTCCGCGGTAGTTGTAGTTTTTGCTTCCTCTGCGGAAGTTTTCTCTTTTGCTGCACTTGTGCTGTTATAGCTGTAGGCTGCAGCGGCCTGGGTTGATGTAACTCCGTTTACGCTCATAGTTTCCTCTTTTCCGGTACGGTTCTGCTGTCCGTACCTGTTGTCATCCTTGACTATACATGTTTTAACCTTCTGAGGGTTTTTGGTTTCACCTGTTATATCGTCCCCGGACAGAGGATACTTTAGAGGATTTAGAGAAAAACAGTGGAAAAATCCATGGAAAGAACCGCACTCCATTGACAAAATACGCAGGATTGTATAAAATTAAGTACAATTATTGTATACACGCTATTCAGAGGCATGTAGTTTTGGAATAGCGCCCTAACGTATTGGAGACAAAAATGAACGAATATCGGATAAAAGCGTATGCCAAGATCAATCTGGGGCTGGATGTGGTCAGAAGACTGGAGAATGGTTACCATGAAGTGAAGATGGTCATGCAGACTGTAGGAATCTATGATGTGCTGGACTTTGAGAGAACAGACGGTGGGATCGTGATAACCACAGATTCCGGTGAACTGCCTACGGATGAGAATAATCTGATCTACAAAGCGGCAAAACTGATGATGGAGACTTATCCTATCAGTGGAGGCGTGAAGATCCATCTGGAGAAGCATATTCCCATAGCAGCGGGCATGGCCGGCGGCAGTACGGATGCAGCAGCTACCTTAAAAGGAATGAACCGTCTGTTTGATCTTGGGTGCACACTGAAGGATCTGATGGAACTGGGGGTGAAGATCGGTGCGGATGTTCCCTATTGCGTCATGGGCGGAACGGCGCTGGCTGAGGGAATCGGCGAGAAACTGACACCGCTTGCTCCGGCACCGGACTGCTATGTACTGGTGGCAAAGCCCGATATCAATGTTTCCACCAAATACGTGTACGAACATCTGGATGCTCAGGAGATCGTGAAACATCCTGATATTGACGGTATGGTGGAAGCCATCGCTGAGGAAAGCTTACAGGGAATCCTGGACCGGATGGAAAATGTGCTGGAGACGGTAACCGTCAGTGCATATCCTGTAATCCAGACGATCAAGGACCGTATGAAGGAGCTGGGAGCCATCAACAGTCTGATGAGCGGAAGCGGTCCCACGGTATTCGGTATTTTTGTAGAGAAGGACATGGCCCGCAGGGCATATGATAAATTAGAGGAGGAACAGCTGGCAAAGCAGATTTTCCTGACGGAATTTTGTGAGTAATGCCAGAGTAGAGGTATGCAGGATAATTTACAGGTGACAATGGATGAATTTCTGCCACTCAGAGATGTGGTGTTCAATACTTTGCGTCAGGCCATTCTGACGGGGGAACTGAAGCCGGGAGAACGACTGATGGAAATCCATCTTGCCAACAAGCTGGGAGTCAGTCGTACGCCGATCCGGGAAGCCATCCGTAAGCTGGAACTGGAGGGACTGGTGACCATGATCCCCAGAAGAGGAGCAGAAGTGGCTCAGATCACGGAGAAGAGCATGAACGATGTGCTGCTGTCTCTTATACACATCTCCGAGCCCACGAGACCGTACTAGATCTCGTA
>ERZ1504931.541-NODE-541-length-12251-cov-4.350771_pt1 | contig 12251 bp, 10 predicted proteins | sample MGYA00574602_ERZ1504931 | MGnify/ENA primary metagenome ERZ1504931 (study PRJEB39906, sample SAMEA3182102) | gut metagenome | biome: human; feature: gut; material: Stool; isolation source: human stools | place: Canada | collected 2013-02-18 ...
CCTGATTATCAGTGGCGAACGCCGCTGGCGGGCCGCCCGCAAAGCCGGACTGGAGTCCCTGCCCGCCTATATCCGCGAAGTGGACGACGAGAACCTGCATGCTATGGCCCTGGTGGAGAACATCCAGCGCGAAGACCTCAACGCCATCGAAATCGCCCTGGGAATGCAGCGGCTGATCGACGAATGCAACCTCACGCAAGAGGCGCTCTCGGAAAAGGTCGGCAAAAAACGCTCGACGGTGTCGAACTACATGCGCCTTTTGAAACTGCCCAACGAAGTACAACTCGCCCTCAAGGAGGGGCTTATCTCGATGGGACACGCCAAAGCGATCGCCGGAGCTCCCGAAGAGTTGCAACTGCGCCTGCTCAAAAAGTGCATCCGCAAGGGACTCTCCGTGCGCCAGATCGAGGAACTGGTCCGCGCACTGACCGACCCTGCGGCAAAACCCGCAGCTCCGGCCGAAGACGAGGAGTATCCCGAATCGTATGCGCGGCTGGTGGAGCAGCTCGAAAAATTCTTCTCACAGGAGATCAGCATCAAACGCTCGAAAAACGGCGGCGGTCGCATCGTGATCGACTTCTCGGACGACCGGGACATCGACCGCTTCATCGAAAAATTCGAGAAAAGAGGCGCTTCCGCCGAAATCCGCAACAATAAATAGATGAAACACACCCGGGGATATATCCGTCTGTTGGTGCTTTTCGCCTTTCTCGCATTGTGCGGAGCAGGCGAAGCATCGGCCCAGGTTCCATTGGACCGTTACCGTAGCGCGAAAACTTTCGTGCGCAGCGGTCTGATGCCCAAACCGGACAGCCTGGCCAAAAACCATCTTACGGACTCTCTGCTACTGATGCGGGTGGACTCTCTGCTTCAGGACAGTACCCTGCGCGATTCGCTGCTGCGTTCGGGCATCGATTCGCTGCGGCTCCGGGATTCGCTGGCTGCGAGACTGCGCCCGCAATTCGTCCCCGACTCGGCCCTGCTTCTGAAAACCGACTCCCTGCCCGCAGCACTCGGAGCGCCCGACTCGCTCGCAGGCCGAAAAGACCTCCGCCCCCGGCGCGATACCATCTCGCTGTCGGGCGTAAGTTGGATCTCGCTGGTAGCGCCCGGTTTCGGACAGATCTACAACAAGCAATATTGGAAGCTGCCGATCCTCTACGGAACGGTAGGTGCGGGACTGACCCTCTTCTTCCACGAAAACAACACCTACAAACCTCTCAAACGACAATACAACGCCCTGCTGGAAAACGGTACGGCCCGCACGGAGGAGTTGGACGACGTACAGTCCCGTATGATCCGCAGCAATACGCGCAGGCAGATCTATCTCGGGCTTACGGTCGCCTCCTACCTTTACTTCCTGGGCGATGCGGCGGTCAACTACCGCTACGACGCCTCCCCCGTAAAGAAAGCCACGACACTGGCCACGATCTTCCCCGGTGCCGGACAAGTCTATAACAAAAGTTACTGGAAACTGCCTTTCGTCGTAGGCGGACTGGCAACCACGATCTATACCATCGACTGGAACAATCGCGGCTACAAGCGTTTCAAGAAAGCCTACTCCGATCGTAGCGCCTACGACAAAGCCCTGGAAGAGCACCAGAAAGACCCGGAGCACCATCCCGACCCGCCTGTAGCCAAGGGCGAATTCGGTACTAAGTACTCAGCGGAATTTCTCAAAAACCTCAAGGACAATTACCGCCGCAACCGCGACTTATGTATCATCATCACTGCCGGACTTTACGTGCTGCAAATCATCGACGCCCATGTGGACGCTCATCTGAAAAGTTACGACATTTCGGACGATTTAAGCGTAGAGTTCACGCCGGCGGTGAATTACGTCTATTCCCCGACCGTCGGCGGACACCGCCCGACTTTCGGATTCAACTTCAACCTGAATTTCTGATTCCATCATGAGAAAGATCCTCGCCTGCACCCTCCTTCTTTCGATCCTCCTCGGCTACGCGACCGCAACCGCCCAGAGCCGCAAAGAGCGCCGTGCCAAGAGAAAAGCCAAGACCGAAAAGCAGGCTTCGAAATCGACCCATACTCCCGTTTCGGTCAAACCGGAGAAAACAGTGACAGAAAAAACGACCGTACAGCAAACGGAGCCTTACTGTCCGGAACTGAATCGCAATCTCACCCCGGCCCAGATCGACTCGCTCGTGGCTCTCTGGCGGGAAAAGCAGACTCTGCAATCCTACGATACGTTTTTCAACGACTACATCGACATCGACAGCCTCGCTTCCTCGAGTGACACGACCCCCGATTCAGTCTATGCCAACCGCCTGCGGGCACTCGTATCACCGGTGCAACTCCCCTTCAATCCGATCGTCAAAAACTACATCCGCCGTTACGTCGATACCCGTTACGGGACAATCAACCGGGTGTTGAGCCTCTCACGCTACTATTTCCCGCTGATCGAGGAAGAGCTCATCAAGGCCGACCTGCCCGTCGAGCTGCGTGCGCTGCCGATCATCGAGTCGGCTCTCTCGACCACGGCCACCTCCCCGATGGGTGCTGTCGGACTGTGGCAATTCATGCCCGCGACAGGCAAAAGTTACGGACTGGAGATCAATTCGTTCGTCGATGAACGTCGGGACCCGGTACAGGCGACCCGCGCCGCCTGCCGTTATCTAAAGGACCTTTACGGCATCTACCACGACTGGACGCTCGCCATCGCCGCCTACAACTGCGGCCCGGGCAACGTAAACAAAGCCCTGGCCCGCGCCGGCGGAGGGACGACCTTCTGGGACATCTACGAATACCTGCCCCGCGAAACCCGCGGGTACGTACCGGCCTTCGTCGGAGCCTCCTATGCCTATGCCTACCACCAGCAGCACGGTATCCAGAGCGAAAACCCGCCCATGCCGCTGGCGACCGATACGATCCGCGTCACCCGCCTGCTCCACCTGGGACAAGTGGCCTCGACACTCGACATTCCCATCGAAACTTTGCGGACACTCAATCCGCAATACAAAATGGACATCATCCCGGCTACGATCAAAAGCTACACGCTGGTACTCCCCCAGCATTACCTCTGCCAGTACATCGCCAGCGAAGAGGAGATTCACCGGAAGGACTCCACCTATCTGAAAGAGTACATCAATCCGGCCAACATCGAAAAGAAGAAACTCGCGGACGCCACCCCCGCATACACCACCTACACGGTCAAGCGAGGCGATACGCTGGGTGCGATCGCCCGCCGTTACAGAACCACTACGGCACAAATCATGAAGCTGAACAAGCTGAAAAACGCCAACAAGCTGCGGGAAGGCCAACGCCTCAGAATCCCGATCCGCCGATAATCTTCGTCCGATGAACACATCGACCGATACCATCGTCGCTCCCGCCACCGCTTCGGGCGGAGCCATCGCCGTCATCCGATTGAGCGGTCCCGAAGCCATCGCCTGCTGCGACCGTATCTTCCGGGGACGCAAGCCGCTGGCCGAAGCCGCCGGGCACACCCTGCATTACGGCGAAGTCATAGACGGGGACAGAATGATCGACGACGTAGTCGCGGCCATCTATCGTGCACCGCACTCCTACACGGGCGAAGATGCCGTCGAGCTATCGTGTCACGGTTCGCACTACATCGTCTCCGAAATCATCGCACTCCTGCTTCGCTCCGGCGCTCGTATGGCGCAACCGGGCGAATTTACCATTCGGGCCTTCCTCGCAGGCCGGATGGACCTCGCGCAAGCCGAAGCCGTCGCCGATCTGATCGCTTCCGATTCCCGGGCTTCGCACGCCATGGCCTCGACCCAGATGCGGGGCGGATATTCGGCGGCACTGGGTGCGTTGCGCAACGAACTGCTGCAACTGGCCTCCCTCCTCGAACTCGAACTCGACTTTTCGGAAGAAGACGTTCAATTCGCCGACCGTGCACGCCTGCGGGAGATGATGCACCGCATCGAAAGCGAAATCACCCGCCTGACGGACTCGTTCAGACTCGGCAACGCCATCAAAAAAGGGGTGGCTGTCGCTATTGTCGGAGAACCCAACGTCGGCAAAAGCACCCTTCTGAACCGTCTGCTGGGCGAAGAGCGGGCCCTGGTATCCGACATCGCAGGCACCACACGCGACACGATCGAAGAGACGCTCAATATCGACGGCGTTCTGTTCCGCTTCATCGACACCGCCGGGCTGCACGATACCGCCGACCGCCTAGAACAGATGGGCATCGACCGCACGCAGGAGATGATCCGCCGCGCACAAATCGTACTTCAGGTCGTCGATGCGACCTGCCCGATACCTCCCGCCATACAGATTACGTCCGAACAGACTCGCTTGCTCATCGTCAATAAATGCGACAGCCCGGATGCACGTATCACCGAATCGAAGGTATCCTCCGGCTGCGGGGTCGAATACGGAGTATCGTCGGCAAACCCCGACACTCTTTTCATCTCGGCAAAAACCGGCGAAGGAATCGAACGGCTCCTTGCCAGACTCCGCGCGACTTTCGACACCGGAAGCATCTACGACGGTGATCCCGTCATCTCGAACAGCCGCCATCTGGACGCCCTGCGCCAAGCCCTCGACGCCCTGCACCGAGCCCTCACGGCCCTCGATGACGATCGTCCGGCCGACCTCTTAAGCGAAGACATCCGCCAGGTCATCCACCACCTGGGCACCATCACAGGCGAAATCACCAACGACGATATTCTCATCCAAATATTCTCGAAATTCTGCATCGGAAAGTAACTCAAGAAAACAAAGCCAAAGAATCATCGAAACAAAATTCATAAATTCAATTACTTACAAGCAAATAAAGGATTTTTATTTCGACTTCATTTTATCGTTCGAGGTGTAAAATTTGCCGCTTATTTACAACACACAGCTATCGAGGAGTAAAAAAGTGTAAAGAAATTTTTCTATTTTTGTGCCAAACCTAAAACCTCGACCGCATGGAGATCAAGATTCGGCAGAAACCGCAGCGCTCGACGGGCAAGACCTCGTTGGTGCTGGAATACTATTACGGGTACACCCGCGACGACGAAGGGCGTATCAAGCATCGCCGCAAATTCGAGACCCTCGAATACTACCTCTACACCGACCCAAAAAACAAGTTGGAGCGCGACCACAACAAGGTCAATCTCGAAATGGCCGAGAAGGTCAAAGCCAAACGGCTGCTCGCCGAGCAGAACGAGCAATACGGCTTTGCGGTGAAATATAAAATCCGCACCAACCTCGTCGAATACATCAAAGGATTGATAGAGCAACGCAAGGAGTCGCCGGGGAACTGGGGCAACTGGGACAGCGCATTGAAACACCTCGTCGCCTACGCCGGAACGAATACGACGTTCGAGATGGTCGATAAAAAGTTCGTCGAGGGGTTCAAGACCTATCTGGCGAAGCAGGCCAAGACCAAAAGCAATACCGCTCTTTCGACAAACAGCCAGAGCAGCTATTTCCTCAAACTCAAAGCCGCGCTGAACCAAGCGGTCGAGGACGGCATCATCCCCCACTCGCCCGCCATGTCGGTCAAACCCGCGCATGTCGAGGACGTGCATCGCGAATACCTGACTTTCGACGAGTTGCAACGCCTCGCCAAGACGGAGTGTCCGTATCCTGTACTAAAAGATGCATTCCTCTTCTCGTGCCTGACCGGCATGCGTTGGAGCGACATCAACAAACTGACGTGGGCCGAGGTGCAGGAGTTCGACGGCGGCACGCGCATCGTATTCCGGCAGAAAAAGACCAAAGGGCTGGAATACCTCGACATCACAGGCCAAGCCGTGCGCTACATGGGTCAGCGCGGCAAGGCCGACGAGCGGGTCTTCGCCGGGCTGAAATACTCCGCATGGCACAACCTCGCCCTGCGCGAATGGTGCCTGAAAGCGGGCATTACGAAGCATATCACGTTCCACTGCGGCCGCCATACGTTCGCCGTGCTGCAACTCTCACTCGGTACGGAAATCTACACCGTGTCGAAGCTCCTCGGCCACCGCGAACTGAAAACGACGCAGGTCTATGCGCAGATTATGGATGCGAAGAAGCGCGAAGCGGTGAACCGGATTCCGGAATTATAACTATCTTTATGCTATGGAGAACGAAATGCTGATATACCGCTCGACCGACGGGAGCATCAAAATAGACGTCCGCATGGGCGAAGAGACCGTCTGGCTGACCCAAGACCAGATGGCGGCGCTGTTCGGAAAGGCCAAATCCACCATCAACGAACACTTGAAAAACATCTTTTCCGAGGGTGAGCTGGTCGCCGATTCAGTTATTCGGAATTTCCGAACAACTGCCGCCGACGGCAAAGGCTACGACACGAACTACTACAACCTCGACGTGATTATTTCGGTCGGCTACCGCGTGAAATCGCACCAAGGCACGCAGTTCCGCATCTGGGCGACGCAGGTGCTGCGCGAATACCTCATCAAGGGCTTCGCACTGAACGACGAACGGATGAAGTCGGGCAAGTCGATGAACTATTTCGACGAATTGCAGGAGCGCATCCGCGAAATCCGCCTTTCGGAACGGGTGTTCTACCAAAAGGTCAAGGACATCTACACGACGAGCATCGACTACGACCCGAAAGCTGAAAAGACGGTCGAGTTTTTCAAAATCGTGCAGAACAAACTGCTGTGGGCCATCAGCAGCCAGACGGCCGCCGAGCTGATCGCTCATCGTGCCGATGCCCGGCTGCCGATGATGGGCATGACCTCCTGCGACAAGAGCGACCCGCGGCGCATTACCAAAGCCGATGCCGCAACCGCCAAGAACTACCTGACCGAAGACGAAATGAAAGACCTCGGTCTGCTTGTCGAACAATACCTCGCATTCGCCGAAAGTCAGGCGCGGCGGCAGGTGCCCATGTATATGGCAGACTGGATCAAGAAGCTGAACGACATTCTGGTCATCAACGGGCGCGAACTGCTCGAACATGCGGGGCAAATCAGCCGCAAGGTTGCCGAAAGCATCGCGGCCCAACAGCTCGATGCCTACAAGGGGCGTTTGCGCGAAAAGGAGCGCCGCGCGAGCCTCGCCGAACTCGAAGCCGACCTGCAAGCCGCGGCCAAGAAACAGCCATGACCCGCATCGAATACATACGCCTGTCGCACCGGCACACCAACCGCAAAATCCGCGAACGGTTGCAGGCCGTTCGCACCCGATTGGATGCCAAAAGCCGATGGCTCGGCGGTGCATGGCAGGTAGTCGCATGGGTATTGTACAGCATAGTCAGCGTGGTGAGCTGGCTGGCATTCGCCGCCGAAATGTTCAAGGACAACCGTTTTTCGCTGCACTACATGGAGTGCGAAATCGAACATCGCAACCTGTCCGCCGCCGAAGCTCGCCAATACATCGCCGACAAAAAGCAGGAGTACGACCGTTGGCTGGCCTACGGCTCAATCTCGGCCAAGGAGCAGCGCCGCATCGACAAGACGTTCGAGTATCTTTCCGCCCGTTATCCGGCGGATACGCCTGCGGACGAACTACTGAACCGAATCGCCGAAGTCCGAACTACCGTTACCGAAATCGCCGACTACACCCGTCATCGACAGACGGAGGAAGTGCAGCGCAAGGAGCGCGAAGCGGAGCTGCTGGCCCAAGCCGAAAAACGCCGGGCCGCCCAGCGCAGCCGCACCGGCTTTGACCCGATACCCGCCGATTTCTGCCCGCGCCTGACCGACTGGCAAATCGCAGTGCTGACCAAACACATCAACCGAATCGGCATTTTCAAGCGCGACACGACCGAAGAAGAGATTGCCCGACTGCTGGCCTGCCAGCTCGCGGAACCGTTACAGACGACGCACAACAAGCTGCTGGCGCTGCTGCTCGAATCGTTGAGCGCATCCCGGCTGATTACCCCGAAATGGCAGCGGGTCGCCGGAAACAACGGCTGTTTTACCTCGAAATTGGGCAAACCGCTGACAGCGAAAGACCTCTCGGCCGCCAAACAGATGGCCGAGATCATTGACCGCCGCAAGGAGCGGATGATTATCGACTGCATCGAGGCATTGGAAGCAGCAGAATAGTTTCGACACATTCATCTGTAACAGGATTCCGCCCCACCGGAATCCTGTTTTTTTCGTCTCCATACGCCCACCGAACATTGGAAACGTTGTCCGAAAATGTCGAAACATGGGCAACTAATGCGAACAGCTTTTCGTTGAATTTTATTTGCACTCGTAATTACATCACGAGCGTTGCGCAACGCCTTTTATCAAACGCTAAAAACAGAATGATTATGAGCGAAAACACAACCGTCGAGCAACGGCTCGACCGCATCGAACGACTGCTTCGGGGGCAAAAGACAGTCTTGAACTTCGCCGAAGCATGCGAATTTACGGGGCTGTCGAAGACCTACATGTACAAGCTTACCCACCAAGGGCGAATCCCCCATTTCAAACCCCACGGCAAGAACATCTATTTCAACCGCGAGGAGTTGGAACAGTGGCTACTGCAAAATCCTGTCAGGACGGCCGAACAGAAAGAACGCGAAGCCGTCGATTACGTCGTCGGCAAACGACGACCGAAGTAGCATTTCATCCGGCCTGCTCCGGCACTTCGGGGCGGGTCGGATTTTCTATCAATTAGTAAGGCAAGTTTGTGTTTTTGTAGTACAAAAACGTGCCGCCGAACCTCGGTGGCAGCATTCCGTTGGTCTATTAACACGAAATCAACCCATGAAACAAATACCGATTCACAAAGGCGGACGACCTACCATAAGCGAGGGCCGCCGCAAGAAATACCTGCTGTCATTACGGCTCGATGCCGAACATTACTTCAAACTGAAAGCGCTTGTCCGCATCTCCGGTCATGGAACAGCCGAAGTCCTCCGCCAATTGATTGCCGCCGGTCATGTACGCGAACGTCTGTGCCGCGAACATCTCGACTTCATGACCCAGCTCAAAGGCGTAGCCCGCAACCTGAACCAACTAACCCGCCTTGCCCATGCGAAAGGATTGACGGGTATAGTGTCCCGTCATGCGGCTATTGTGACAAGTATTGAGGGTTTGTTAAGGAATCTTCGCGATGATAGGTAAAATCATCGCTGGGTCGTCATTCGCCGGGACGGTTGGATATGTGATAAAGAAGCAATCGCGAGTATTGGCAGCCGAGGGAATAGCCCCACCGAATGTTCGGGATATGATACAGGATTTCAAAGACCAAACCTTACTGAACCCACGTATCAAGAATGCCGTCGGACATATCTCCCTTTCGTTTTCATCGAAAGATGCGCCGCGCATGACAGATGCGTTGATGCTGGATATTGCCAAGGAATATATGCAGCGCATGGGAATTACCGATACCCAATACCTGCTGGTACGTCATCTCGACCAACCGCATCCACACTGCCATCTGGTCTATAATCGGGTAGGAAACAACGGACAAACCATATCGGACAGAAACATTAAAATCCGCAATGCAAAAGTCTGTCGCGCATTGACCGAGAAATACGGGCTGCATCTTGCGCCTGGCAAAGAATCGGTACGCCGGGAACGCCTGCGAGAACCCGACAAAACTAAATACGAAATATACGACGCAATTAAAACGAGCTTACCGAATTGCAGCAGTTGGAACGACTTGGAGCTTCGGATGAAAGAGCGAGGTGTTAGTATGCGCTACAAGTATTGCGGCTCGACCAATCAAAAACAAGGGGTGCTGTTCAGCAAAAACGGATTCGAGTTCTCAGGCTCGAAGATAGACCGGCAATTCAGCTACTCGAAGCTGAACCGACACTTTACGCAGACACAGCAACAAGCCCAGTATCGGAATATACTTGCAAAGGAATTCCGTGCGGCCATAGGCAATTATCGGTCGTCATACACCGATCTATTCGGCAATACAGGCGGAAGCGTCAATAAGGGCCACGCGGATGCTGGTTTGATAAACTTCGGTGATAATATCGGAACATTGCCGTTACCGCCCAATGATTCGCCTGTCGGATTGTCTGCGGCCCAGCTGCAACGCAAGCCCAGCGAAAGTCCCGAAGAACATATCGCCCGCATTACGGCACTACTCAACACCGTCGCTGAAGCGATGGCAATAGCAGTGATAGAACAGAAACGCAAACTGCGAGACCGAAAAGTGAACAACCCTAAAATGAAATTGTAACCCTAAAACAAGCAACAATGAAAGAAGGCAATATGATGTCTTACGAAATGTATGAAGACTTCAAGGAAACGATGGTAAAGACAATCAAAACCGAACTATCGGCAAAGCATAATCAATCGACCGATACGAATTTGCCGCAACGAATAGAACAAATCGTTCACACCGAACAAGAGCGGCATCGGACGATAATAGCCCAGCTTGCCAGACGATTGGAACGCATCGAACAGAGCAACGCAAAAACACAGGATGGTATAGACAATCTGCAAGCAGCTGTCGAAGCAATCGAAATTCCAGCCGAACTGCCGCCGAGAATCGTGTACCACAGAATATCGCTCGCTATCGAATCGAAAGGAGTATTCTGGGCGATGATAGGCATGATGTCGACAATCGTTCTGCTGTGTACGATGTTGTATTGGGCTGCCAGACCGAACTACGACCGCATCGACAATGACCTGAAATACCGCTATATCAAAATGAAAGGCAAAGCGACATCCGACCGCATTGCCGAACTGGAAGAACTATTCGAACAGAACCGCGACAACGCCAAAATCCGAGAGATGAAAAGAGATGTCGAAGAATATGAACGAACCGTCAAACGAAAAGTGCAGTTGGAAGAACAAGCAAGGCTCAAAGAACGGGAAGCCGAACGCCTGAACGAAAATGCCTCCCGACTGAAAAACAAATAAGCCATTTCCTTTGTCCGCAAAGGTATTGCCGCCGAAAGAAATCCGCAAGGTCATGCAAGTTGCTACGCCAACCTTGCGGATATTCTTTCCGGCGGCATCGGCTGGTCGCATGTAGATTTGCAGCGTGATGTAATCACAGGTAATTTTGATATGGCGTCGCAGTGAACCGGGGCTTGTCGTAAGCTTTGAGGCTTGGCGGTAGATTTGGACTGCGATTCCATTAACCTGAGAGAATGGCTGTTTAGAATTGTAGGTTTGAAGACCTGGTACATGTGATAGCATACGACTCTCACAAAACTAACAAGTTATGCACTATTTGTATTATGTGGGTCTGGATGTGTCGAAAGAGACTTTCGATGCGTCTTTGGTCGCCTTCGAGGATGCAAACGAGATGGCTCACCGCAAATTCGCCAACTCCCGAAAAGGGATCTGCTCGTGTCTGCACTGGGTTGAGAAGCGGCATGGTATTCGGCTCGACGATGTGATTTTCTGCGCCGAGGATATGGGGAGCTACATATCCGAGATGGCGGTTTGTGCTTCCGACAGGACGCTGAATTTCAATTTTTCACTGATCTCGCCGTTGGTAATCAAGTATTCGATGGGTATTGCCCGTGGCAAAACAGACAGAGTGGATGCCCGGCGTATCGCCGAGTATGCGATCACTCACTATCGGAAGATAGCCCTTTATCTGCCGGCAGAGAAGGAACTGTGTCAGTTGCGCACATGGCTGATCTTAAGGGCTCATCTGGCAAAACAACGTGTAGCGAAACTGGTGTTGCTCGAAAAATTAGACTACAAAGAGAAATTCGCGGATGTATCTATTCAACGTTCCATGCTCCAGGAGGAGATCGCGTATGCAGAAACTCATATGAAAACCATCGAACGGGAAATGAAGGAACTGATAGCCGCCGACAGCAACATTTGCCGGAACTACAAGCTGCTGACCAGCATCAAAGGTGTAGGGCCGATCACGGCCATTGTGATGCTCTGTTCGACGCTTAATTTCACCAAAATCACAGACCACCGCAAGTTTGCCTGCTATTGCGGGCTGGCTCCGTTCGAACATAGCTCCGGCACAAGCGTTCGCGGGGGATGCCACACATCGAGCATGGCGAATCGAGACATTAAAGTACAACTGAACCGCAGTGCACTGATTGCCATCAGGTGTGATCCGCAACTAAAGGCATATTACGAACGCAAAGTGGCTGAAGGTAAACATAAATTCAGCGTCCTGAATGCTGTGAGGGCCAAAATCGCCGCCAGATGCTTTGCCGTCGTAAGGCGTGGAACACCATATGTAGCGTTGCAGATATAATCCGGCATACATATCTGCCATTCGATAAGATTTTGAGATCATTCAAAATCTCAAAATCTTATTGTCGGAACAGTCTGTCTAACTGGGAACCGAACCTACTCATAATTAATGTATTGTCATTTCCGTACTCCGCAAATTAACGATTCTGACTATGGGATGCAAGGCTATACAAGCGCTTCGCG
>ERZ1504931.546-NODE-546-length-12190-cov-3.507870_pt1 | contig 12190 bp, 10 predicted proteins | sample MGYA00574602_ERZ1504931 | MGnify/ENA primary metagenome ERZ1504931 (study PRJEB39906, sample SAMEA3182102) | gut metagenome | biome: human; feature: gut; material: Stool; isolation source: human stools | place: Canada | collected 2013-02-18 ...
GTATAAAATTTTCAAAGTTCTTTCATTTTAGCCTTGACTTTTTATTTGCAGGCTGCGTAATGTTTTGCTACTTTTCTATTTGCCCTCATTGTAGCACCTGTATCCGGTGAGGGCAAGTTAAGATTGCTGAAAAATCTGCTCTACTTCGGAAATTACCGAAGTCGTTCCCAAGATTACAATGGGATCCGAAAAAGAATCCGCCAGAGTCAGTGCCTGTTTCACGGAATCTGTCCATATTGTGCCAATATCTTCTTCTGCCAATGACTCCTGCTGTTTTTGGGAAAAATGATAATGCGGATTCCCGGATCTGGTGAGGATAATCCGGTTTGCCATACCTTTCATGGATCTGACCACACCGGCATAATCCTTATCCTCCGGAATTCCCACAATAACAGTGCAATTCCAAACCCCAAGATGTCGCAGGACTTCCTTTACATTCTCACAGCTGGTGGCATTGATACAGGCATCCAGCAGAACAAACGGCTTGGAACGCAGGACTTCCATGCGTCCCGGCCAGTGCAGCAGAGACAGATTTTTCCGGATGTCTGGCAAAGAAAAAACTGCGGATTCCCTGCGCAGATCAGACAGCACATCCACACACACAGCAAGTGCCAGAGCACAGTTTTTCGCCTGATGTTCTCCCAGCAACGGAATTTGTAAATCCGCATAAATGTTGTCTCCGATTTCAACATCAAACTGCATTCCGAAGCAGGTATAACGGATGTTTTCCGCATGAAAATCCCGACCGTAGATCTTATAGGGAATATGCAGAGTTTCGGCACGGCGCTGCAGAATTTCCAGAACTTCCGGTTCCTGCTCCGCAAAATAGACACACTTCTGCTCTCCGGTGATAACGTGGGATTTATCTTCCGCAATGGCAGTCAGCGTATCACCCAGTTCCCTCGTATGCTCCAGAAAAATCCGGTTGATCACGGCATAATCGTGACGTACATTATTCACATCATCGTATTTTGCACCTTTACCGCATTCCAGCACATTGAAATCCGTATGTTTTTCCGAAAAATAAGCCAGTGCCAGATCGGCCTGGATTCCCATGGGACTGATACATACTGACTCCGGCAGATCAGAGGCAATATTCAAAATCTCTGGCTGGATCTCTGTCATCAGACGGCAGAAGTCAGATTCACTGATCATCGTATCATTGACACGGAAGCGTTCGCGAAAGTCCGTGATATGAGGGCTGGTCATCAGTCCCACAGAGAATCTTGTCTGCAGGATTCGGGAGATCATGTTGGAAACGGAGCCTTTTCCCTTGCTTCCGGTGACAACGATGCAGGGAGTAACGGATTTTTGCCAAAGCAGGGATCTGGTCAGTTCCGGGTGTCGTTTTCTGGCGTCCTTTGCAGCATAATCCTGATGTGAGGCAGCTCGCAGATAAGAGGCATAGACAAAGTCTTCCGCCTCCTTACGCGTAGTGATTTTATGAAATTGCAGTGATGTTTCAGAAGTGTTATTCATATAAATACCTTTTTGTAGCCTGCAATTTTCCAGATACTTTAGTATCATGTATTTTCGTACACTGTGCAGGCACATATTTGCGCATGAAAAAAATATTTTTTACACTAAGTCTTTGATGTAAAGTCAGATTGTATCGTCTCAATAATTTTTCTCGCAACATTTATGCCGGAAGCCTTTTCAATACCTTCCAGTCCCGGCATGACATTGATTTCGCAAAAATAAGGTTTTTCTCTGCCAAAAAGCAGATCAATTCCCAGAAAATCCAGTCCGGTCTGCTCGTAAATATCTGCGGCTATGGTACGGATGCCAGAAGTGACAGGGTAAGGCTTTACCGAAGCGCCCAGAGCTACATTTGCACGGAAATCCCCCTGGGATGTGCGCTGCATACAGGCAACGGCTTCTCCGCGGATGCTGTAAAAGCGCAGATCTCTGCCGTAGCTTTCTGAGATAAATTCTTCGAAGAGCCATTCCTTGGAGGAAGGGTAGTTAAGAGAGAGTTCCTCATAAGAAGCTTTATCCCGGATGCAGACGATTTCTTCTCCCATGGAGCTTTCCAGTCCTTTACCGACAAAGGGAAGGCCCAGTTGTTCTACAATAGAAGAAAAAGGCAACCGTGAAGTTCCCAGAAGATATTTCGGGATCAAAAAGGCTTTGGAATGAAGCCTTCGTACCTGTTCAAATTTATTAATATAGATATTATAAGCAGTTAATGGATTATAACTTCGGGTGGCAAGTGCATTTATAGCATCCTTTTCCCGTCCCCATTTATAGCGGTTGATGACAAAATCCACGGGTTCCAGTATTTTACCATGATTTATAACACCATGCGGAGAGACCACAGTATCATGGATCCCTACAATCTGCAGATCCATATCCAGGGCAGAAGCTTCCTGTACCAGACGGTTGCAGGTATAAGCGTTAGTCATAGTATTATATTTTTCTATGATATATCCTCTGATAGGCATAAGGCACCTCGTGATTTCAGTATTCTCATGGTTAACATAGCAAAATGTTGTCAAAATAGCAAGAAATATAGTTCTTCTATTGAAAAAGGACTAATATCCTGCGTATAATAAGAGACATAAGAGCATAAAAGTGGGATGATAATTCCACGATATGCGAATATTGGGTAGAATTGTGGTAGTGCGTAGCACGAAGCAATTCGTAGGTATCAAAGTCGGGGGCTTTTGACCCCGACATCATAAATAAAACGGAAGCGAAAGGAGATTATTCCAACATGAAACAGATCCAGGGCGGTGTGACCGCAGCAAAAGGCTTTGAGGCAGCAGGTGTGGAGGCTGCCATTAAATATCAGAATCGTAAGGATATGGCACTGATCGTAAGTAAGGCACCTTGTACCGTAGCCGGTACTTTTACCTCCAATGTGGTAAAGGCGGCTCCTGTACTGTGGGATAAGCAGATCGTGGAACATTCTGCATTTGCACAGGCAGTGGTAGTCAATTCGGGAATCGCCAATGCCTGCACCGGCAAACAGGGACTGGACTGCTGTGAAGCAGAAGCAAAATGTGCCGGAGAACTGTTGGGTGTGCCCACCGATGCCGTACTGGTTGCATCCACCGGTGTCATCGGTATGCAGATTCCCGTAGACAAGATCACCGCTGGCATCGAGAAACTGGTGGCAGCCAAGGCAGATACTCTGGAGGCTGGCTCCGATGCAGCCCATGCCATTATGACCACCGATACCATTTCCAAAGAGATCGCCATCGAGACACAGATCGGTGGCAAGACTGTGACTCTGGGCGGTATGTGCAAGGGTTCCGGTATGATCCATCCGAATATGTGTACGATGTTAGGTTTTGTAACCACAGATGTGAAAATTTCCAAGGAGATGCTGCAGAAGTGCGTCAGCGCAGATGTAGTGGATTCCTTCAACATGATCTCCGTGGATGGAGATACTTCCACCAATGATACACTGCTGGTGCTGGCCAACGGCATGGCTGGCAACGAGGAGATTACCGCAGAGGGCGAGGATTACGACAACTTCTGCAAGGCACTGCATGAGATCACCACATTCCTGGCAAAGAAAATGGCAGGAGATGGCGAAGGCGCCACAGCACTGTTCGAGACCAAAGTAATAAACGCAGTCAGCAAGGAAGATGCCAGAACTCTGGCAAAATCCGTGATCTGTTCTTCTCTGACCAAGGCAGCTATCTTCGGACATGATGCCAACTGGGGACGTATCCTCTGTGCACTGGGTTATTCCGGAGCCAAATTCGACCCGGAAAATGTGGATCTGTATTTTGAGAGCAAGAGCGGCAAGATTCATATCTTCGGTAATGGTGTGGCATGTGATTACAGCGAGGAAGAGGCCACGAAGATCCTCTCCGATCCGGAAGTCACCGCACTGGTGGATATGCATATGGGTGAGGCAGAAGCTACCGCATGGGGCTGTGATTTAAGCTATGATTATGTGAAGATCAATGCGGACTATCGTTCCTAAAAAAGAACGACCGGAAAGATAAATGACAGGCGGATCACGGTATCTGCGGAAATGAGGATAAAAATGGAAAAAGATATGGAACAGGTAATGAAAAAAGCAGAGGTGCTGATCGAGGCGCTTCCTTACATACAGAAATTCAACCGTAAGATCATCGTGGTAAAATACGGCGGCAGCGCCATGAGCAATGAGGAACTGCAGAAAAACGTCATCAAGGACGTAACGCTGTTGAAACTGGTAGGTTTCAAGCCCATCATCGTTCACGGCGGCGGTAAGGAGATCAGCCGCGGAAATGGTACTGAACAAGGTAAATAAGAGCCTTGTGACCATGGTGGAAGAGCTGGGCGTGAAAGCAGTAGGTGTCAGCGGTAAAGACGGCGGCCTGCTTCAGGTGGAGAAAAAATATTCCGACGGTCAGGACATCGGGTATGTGGGTGAGATCACCGGCGTGAATCCGGATATTCTCTTTGACATGCTGGAGAAGGATTACCTGCCCATCATCGCTCCCATTGGACTGGACAAGGATTATCACACCTACAATATCAATGCGGATGATGCGGCCTGCGCTATCGCAAAAGCAGTACATGCGGAGAAACTGGCATTTCTGACGGATATCGAGGGATTGTACAAGGACATCAATGACAAGTCCACATTTATTTCCAGATTGACAGCTTCCGAGGCAGAGGGACTGATCCACGACGGTTACATCGGCGGTGGTATGCTGCCGAAGCTGAACAACTGTACTTCTGCGATCCGCAACGGTGTAAACCGTGTGCATATTCTGGATGGACGTCTGGCACACTGCCTGTTGTTGGAGATCTTCACCAATCAGGGTATCGGAACTGCGATCGTATCCGATGAGGAGGAAAAATAAAATGAGCGACACTATGAAAGAATATATTGCAGAGGCGGAAAAAGACCTGCTGCATACCTATAACCGTTATCAGATCGTTCTGGATAAGGGCGAAGGCGTACATCTGTATGACACCGATGGGAAAAAATATCTGGATTTCGTAGCGGGAATCGCTGTATTTGCCCTGGGCTATCAGAACAAGGCATACAACGATGCGCTGAAAGCACAGATCGACAAGGTGATCCACACCTCCAATTATTATTACAACGTGCCTGCCATCGAGGCGGCTCGTAAGATCAAAAAAGTATCCGGCATGGATCGTGTCTTTTTCACCAATTCCGGTGCGGAAGCAGTGGAAGGTGCCATTAAGGCTGCCAGAAAATATGCGTATCTGAAGGATGGCTGTACCGACCATGAGATCATTGCCATGAATCACTCCTTCCACGGCAGAACCATGGGAGCTTTGTCAGTAACGGGCAACCCCAAGTATCGTGAGGCGTTCCAGCCCATGATCGGACATATCAAATTTGCAGAACTGAATGATTTCCAGAGTGTGCTGGATCAGGTGACAGACAAGACCTGTGCCATCATTATGGAGACTGTACAGGGCGAGGGCGGACTGCGTCCCGCTAATGAAGAATTCTTAAAACAGGTTCGTGATCTGTGCGATGAGCGGGATATCCTGCTGATTCTGGATGAGATCCAGTGCGGCATGGGACGTACCGGTTACATGTATGCATGGCAGCGTTTCGGCGTGAAGCCGGACATCATGACTTCTGCCAAGGCACTGGGCTGCGGTGTACCGGTAGGTGCATTTATGATGACGGAGAAAGTAGCACAGCATTCTCTGACAGCGGGAGATCACGGAACCACCTACGGCGGTAACCCCTTAGCCTGCGCAGCAGTGGAAAAAGTGCTTGATTTATTCGAAGAGGACCATATAATAGAACATGTGAGAGAGGTGGCTCCCTATCTGGAACAGCGTCTGAACGAACTGGCAGACAAGTATGACTGTATCAAAGAACGCCGTGGTGTGGGACTGATGCAGGGACTGGTATTTGACCATCCGGTAGGAGACATTATTAACAGAGCATTGGAGAAGGGATTAATTCTGATCAATGCCGGTGCGGACATTATCCGCTTCGTACCGCCTCTCGTGATTACCCGGGAAAATGTGGACGAAATGATTGCTATTTTGGACACCTGTATCGAATAAGAGGTTTAGGTGAATTTATGTTTTTGAAAAAAAGAATTATCGCTACAGCAGCTGTGATAGCCATGGCTGCTGCAGCTGTTTACGGAAGTACGCAGGAGATGAGTCAGACACAGGAGAGCGGAAGCGGACTGCAGCTGTTTCGAGGAAAGGAGACAATCTATTGCTGGTATTCCGATGAGGCATTGTCCGGTTATATCAATGCGGCAGCAGTATCCTTCGGAGAACAGAACAATGGAGTCCGTGTGATTCCCGTACTTACTTCTGACAGTGAATATCTGGAAGCTATCAATCAGGAGACCCTGCATTCCGATCAGATACCGGATATCTACCTGTTGAGCAGTGACTCTCTGGAAAAGGCTTATCTGGCAGGACTGGCATCGAAAGTGCCTGACACTGTGGGAATCTGCAATACAGACCATTTTTCCCAGGCGGCTCTGTCTGCGGTAACCTATGATCAGAAGCTGATCGGTTACCCGGTTTATTTTGATACCAGTGCGTTGGTATATAATGAAGATTATCTTCGAACCTGGGCAACCCAGCAGGCGGAGAAAGAACTGGCGGGAAGCAGTGAGAATGATGAACCCATAGGGGAAGGAGAAGAGATCATCGAGGAAGATTCTCTTCCGGAAGACCAGACCACGGAACAGGTGACAGCGGATGAGGCAGCGGTAAATGCGCTGGCAGAGCAGTATTTTGCGGAAGCACTTCCCTCCACAGTGGATGATCTGCTGAATATTGCAGATACCTTTGATGCACCGGAAGGTGTGGAAGGTGTCATGAAATGGGACGTGAACAATATTTTCTACAACTACTGGATCGTAGGCAACTACATGATCGTAGGCGGTGATCCCGGGGATGACAGAAATGATATTGATATCAATAATCCGGAGACCATTCAGTGTCTGGAAGTGTACAAGGCACTGAACCAGTTCTTCTTTATTGAATCCGATACGGTGACTTATGATTCTGTGATCCAGGACTTTATCGATGGCAAGACCATGTTCACCATCGGAACCACGGATGTGGTCAAACGGCTGGAAGAGGCAAAAGCGGACGGCAGCCTTGCATTTAATTACGGAATTGCCCGTATGCCGGATGTCAGCGCCGAACTGCAGAGCAGATCTTTGTCTGTTACGGGAGCGGCAGTCATCAACGGCTATTCGGAACACAAGGAACTGGCGGACTGCTTCGCAGCGTATCTGGCAGAAGGATATGCGGACGGCCTGTATGAACGCTCCGGCAAAATGCCGGCAAGTCTTCAGGCGGCAGAGAATGCAGACAACGGTGCGCTTATGATCTTTGCCGATGAGTATGCGGACAGTGTGTCATTGCCGAAGATGCTAGAGACGGGAAATTTCTGGATGCAGTTGGAAGTACTGTTTTCCAAGGTATGGAACGGTGACGACGTGACTACTCTGGTACAGCAGCTGGACGAGACCATAGCCGGACAGGTAGGTGGTACAGAGAACTAAAACCGTTACAATAAAATATGAATGAACGAACCGGTCACAGGATAGACTACTACTAAAAAGAAAAGGTGGTAGAATCCTATGATCGGTTTTTTGATTGCTTTAGTTTCCGGTGCGCTGATGAGCATCCAGGGAGTGTTCAACACCCAGGTGACGAAATCCACCGGCATCTGGACCGCCAGTGCATTTGTGCAGTTTACAGCATTGCTGGTATGTCTGGGGGCATGGCTGTGTACGGAGCGGACTTCATTCTTGAAGATAGCGCAGGTGGAGCCCAGATATATGCTTTTGGGAGGGGCCATCGGAGCCTTTATCACCTACACTGTGATCCGCAGTATGGATGCCCTGGGACCGGCCAAAGCGGTAATGCTTATTGTGGTCGCTCAGCTTGCTGTAGCATATATTATCGAACTGTTCGGATGGTTCGGTGTGGAGAAGCAGCCCTGGGAGTGGCGGAAAGCCATCGGCATGGCCGTGGCGATTGTGGGTATTGTGATTTTCAAGTGGAAATGATCCAGAGCTATCCGCGTAGCGGCAATTTTACGAAGGGGTTCTGAATCGTTACCACAAATGCGAAAACGGCTTGTAAATTCCGTGCGATTCCAGTACAATGAAAGTTAACAGCATAGAGAGGCAATCCCCTGAAATTTTGTGAAGAAATCAGGAAAATGGAAAGGGGACTATGATGTTTTCGATAAGGTTTTTTAAAACAAAATATGCAGGTTTGATCGGAATGTTTTTCAGTCTGGTGATGTTCATGACCGGCTGTCAGAGGAAGGATGAGGCCATTGTGCTGATTCCATCCGGAGAAGATGTGGCGGAATTTCCCTCACTGGAAGCGGTGGAACAGGCAGCGGAGCCTGCAGGCAGCAGCGTGACAGTGCAGGAACCGGCAAAGGCTGAACCGCAGATGATATATGTCTATGTCTGCGGCGCAGTGCGGGATCCCGGAGTCGTGGAAGTGCCGGAGGGCAGCAGAGCGGAGGAAGCCTTGCGACTGGTCGGAGGTATGACAGCGGAGGCGGATCCTTTTTATGTGAATCTGGCAGAAACGGTGACGGATGGTCAGAAGCTGTATTTTCCAACGTTGGAGGAAGCGGAGACTCTGGAAGCCGAGGTAAAAGCGACGGCGGAGGGACTTGTGAATATCAACACGGCATCTGCGGAGGAATTGTGTGCGCTGCCGGGGATCGGAGCTTCCCGGGCAGCAGATATTGTGCGCTACCGGGAGCAAAACGGAGCCTTTCAGACGAAGGAAGACATTATGAAGGTATCCGGGATCAAACAGAACGCGTATGACAAATTGTGTGATAAGATCACGGTACAATGAGGGCTTATGCCGGGACCGTGAAGAGAAAAGTAAGGGATAGAGAGGTTAAGGAAAGATGGCAGGCAAGAAAGTGCTGGTAGTGGATGATGAGAAGCTGATCGTGAAGGGAATCCGTTTCAGTCTGGAACAGGACAACATGGAAGTGGATTGTGCTTATGACGGTGAGGAAGCATTTCAGATGGCGCATAACAAGGAATATGACATCATATTACTGGACGTCATGCTGCCGAAGCTGACCGGCTTTGAGGTCTGCCAGCAGATCCGCGAATTTTCCAATGTACCGGTGATCATGTTGACCGCCAAGGGTGATGACATGGATAAGATCCTGGGACTGGAATACGGCGCGGACGATTACATAACCAAGCCTTTTAACATTCTGGAAGTGAAAGCCCGGATCAAAGCTATCTTCCGCAGAATGGAGCCGAAAAAAGGAACCACAGAGAACACCGGTATTCTGGAAAGCGGCGATATGAAGCTGGATCGTGACGGCAGAAGAGCCTACATCCAGGGCAGGGAGATCGGACTGACGGCCAAGGAGTTCGAAGTGCTGGAACTTCTGATGCTGAATCCCGACAAGGTATACAGCAGGGAGAATTTGTTGAAGCTGGTATGGGGTACGGATTATCCCGGTGATGTGCGTACAGTGGATGTACATATCCGGAGACTGCGTGAGAAGATCGAGTCCAATCCCAGCGAGCCCAGATACGTGCATACCAAATGGGGTGTCGGGTACTACTTTAATAATAAGTGAGACTATGAGAACCGGCAAAGATAAGAGGAAATGATTCGCCATGCTTGCATGTAAGAATCAATTTCTCTTATCTTTGAAGGTGGCTCGAATAGAGCCACCGCCACGCAAATGAACAAAAGTAGCTGCGAAGCAGCGGAGAGCACGATTTATCGTGCGGTTTTGTGAATGGCGTGGAGAGGTTCGGAACTGAGGTTTTTATACTGTGAAAAAATGGAATAAAGAACGTTTTGCAACTATATGGGAAAAGCTGGAGAGCATGATCGCGCTTCGAAGTCTGCGGGCGAGGATCTTCCTGCTGACGCTGGTGATCGGCCTGGTGCCTTGTATTGCCATGCGCCACGGTATCGTGAGCAATTACGAGGATCTGGCGGTGGAACAGCGGACCACAGTGGTACAGAACCAGTTGATGATCCTGGCCAATCATCTGATCAGCAACAATTATTTAAGCAGCCATGGTGTCAGAGAGGACACCGGCAATTCCAGAGAAGTCATCAATGCGGAACTGGAGATGCTGTCCAATCTGTATGAAGGCCGCGTTATGATCATCAACAAGAATTTCAAGGTGGAAAAAGATACCTACGGCATCAGTGAAGGAAAGACCATCATTTCCGAGGAGGTCATCAAATGTTTTCAGGGGGAAAACATTTCCCATTATGACCCGGAGCACGGTTACATAGAAATGACCACTCCCATCATGGATACCACGGCAAACACTACGGACGAAAACGGAAAAAGGAATCCGGATGCCATCCGGGGCGTTATGCTGACCAGCATTTCCAATGACAGTATCGTAAATGCCAAGGAAGTGCTGAATCGTAAGGCGTACATTCTGGAAGTGATCATGATGGTGGCAATCCTGGCACTGGCTATCATACTGTCCAGAGCTTTGACGAGACCTTTCAACAGAGTCACACAGGCCATCAATGCGGTAAAGGAAGGCTTCAGTGATGAGACGATCTCTGTGCCAGATTATGTGGAGACCGTACATATCGTAGATGCGTTCAACCAGCTGTTGAAGCGGATGAAGGCATTGGACGATTCCCGACAGGAATTTGTGGCAAATGTGTCCCACGAGTTGAAAACACCCATGACATCCATCAAGGTATTGTCGGATTCCCTGCTAGCACAGGAAAATGTACCGGCGGAGCTGTATCGAGAATTCATGGAAGACATTGCTTCCGAGATTGACAGAGAGAACCAGATCATTACGGATCTGTTGGCACTGGTAAAAATGGATAAAAAGGTACAGGATCTGAATATTGTATCGTTGAACATCAATGATCTGACGGAACTGATCTTAAAGAGACTGCGGCCCATCGCCCGGAAGAAGGATGTGGAAGTGGTATTTGAAAGCGTCCGTCCTGTGGTGGCAGAGGTGGATGAAGTTAAGATGACCCTGATCATGACGAATCTGGTGGAGAATGCCATCAAATACAATAAGGATCATGGCTGGGTGAAGGTGATACTGGATGCGGATCATCAGTATTTTATCTTTGAAGTCAGTGATTCCGGAATCGGTATCCCGGAGGAGGCTCTGGCACATATCTGCGAGAGATTCTATCGTGTGGACAAGTCTCATTCCAGAGAGATCGGCGGAACGGGACTGGGACTGGCGATCACCAAGAGCGCCGTCCTGATGCACAAGGGATCCCTTACGGTGACGAGTACCGAGGGGCAGGGCTCCTGTTTCCTGGTGAAGATCCCGCTGACATATATCGCCTCTTAGACGGAGCTGTTGTAAGAAAGATTGTGTAGTTATGAAGAGAGTTAAAAAATATGTTTTGACCGGTATGCTTCTGATGTTGCTGGCAGTCCTGACCGGTTGTGGCACGAGAGAGCCGGAGACCGGCAAAAAGATATCGGTGTATTATGTAAATACCGCAGAGACGAAGGTTGAGGTTCATGACCAGTATCTGAACACCAAGACACCGGAGGAACAGTTGGAAGAGACCATGACATTTCTCTCCACAACCCCGGAAAAGCTGGAATATAAGGCGCCTTTTGACATGGGATTTCAGGTTCTGGATTATGATGTGGAAGACGGAAAACTTGTGATCAATGTGGATAAGGCATATTCCGAACTTTCGGTCACCACAGAAGTACTGGTGCGGGCGGCCGTTGTAAGGACACTGACGCAGCTGTCCAATGTGAAATATGTGACGATTACCGTGGAAGGCAGTCAGTTATATGACAATGCAGGGGAATTGGTAGGCTGGATGAATGCCGAGCAGTTCATCAATAATGACGGTAACGAGATCAACACCTATGAACTGGTGAAGGTAAAGCTGTATTTTGCCAATGCAGACGGTGATAAGCTGATCGCGGCCTACAGAGAAAAGCATTATTCCACCAATACTCCGTTGGAGCGATTCGTGGTGGAGGAACTGATCGCGGGACCCAGCGGACAGATTGAGGGTCTGTACCCGGTGATCAATCCGGAGACCAAGATCATCAATATCCTGACCAAAGATGGAATCTGCTATGTGAATCTGGATTCCAGCTTCCTGACCGTGGTGAACAATGTTTCCACGGAGGTAGCAGTTTACTCCATCGTGAATTCCCTGGTGGAACTGGATAATATCAATAAAGTACAGATCCTGGTCAACGGCGAAGTGCCATCTACCTTCAGCAATT
>ERZ1504931.582-NODE-582-length-11647-cov-2.829106_pt1 | contig 11647 bp, 7 predicted proteins | sample MGYA00574602_ERZ1504931 | MGnify/ENA primary metagenome ERZ1504931 (study PRJEB39906, sample SAMEA3182102) | gut metagenome | biome: human; feature: gut; material: Stool; isolation source: human stools | place: Canada | collected 2013-02-18 ...
AGGATAAGCGGCTTTCCGGTTGAAATGATATTTAGGTACAGTATAAATATCTTCATTGATAAGCGGCAGCGCTTCTACAAGGTCTTTTTCAATATTTGCATAAAGTTCGGCCATCGTACCACGATCCGGTAATTCCATAGGTTTCGTTTCCGATACAAATACATATGGAACTCCTACATCTGTTTTTGCAGTCTGCGGATTATAAGGCATACAGTATTAGCCAATACAAAATGGCAAAAAGCACGGCAAACCAGCGCTTCGCCCCTTTGCGCATCCAGGCTGGCAGGACTTCCCAACTCTTCAATGGCCTGCAAGGCAATGTTCGCAGAAGCAATAGCGCTATAACATCCCTCCCAGATACCCTTAGGATCGTCATCATCTATTTCATTCACATCTTCCCAACGATACATCTGGGTAATTGACTTCCAGTAAGGATCATAGTTGGAGCCATTATCCATCGTATTGTCCGAAGCAAGCTCATAAGACATGATGGGATAGGTCTGCGGATAAGCTGACACCAGTATCGCAGTAATCTTTTTCTCATTATTCACCTCTGTACGGCTATCCGGCATTTTATCCAGAAAATCGTTGCAGGAAGAAAGTGCGATTGTCACTCCTATAACGGCGGTATATAATAGATTTATTTTCTTCATAATTTTCTAATTGCTTTAAAGTCCGACACGTAATGTTAAAGTAAACTGCTTAGACATAGGGGCTGCCACACCACCGGCGTTAAAGAATTCAGGGTCCTGACCGTTCAGTTTTTTATCCGCATAAATCAGGAAAAGATTGGTAGCCTGCAATTTCAACGAAAGGTTATTCAACTTCCATGGCTCTATCCACTTTTTCGGAAAATCATATCCGAATGATATCTCTTTCATACGGATAAAGTCACCCTTCGCAACACGTGCTGTTGAATAATTGTAGGCATTGTAAGCATAGTTAAGCTGAGAATCCTGTTGGTTCAACCGCTTATCTGCAATCACCGGAATACTGGTATGTTGCTCGTCACCCGGCAATGTCCAACGATTCTTAAATTCACGAGGCATAGATGTCAAGTCCGTATATGTGTTCTTAAATACCGGATCGAGACGAACCACATTACCAAATGAATAAGTGATGGACAAATTCAGATTAAAACCTTTATAACGGAAGGTGTTATCGAAGCTACCCGTAATAGTAGGATCTGTAGGTTCTTCGTAAACCAGATGAGCTTTCTTCATCGTTTTCTGGAAGTTGAGGCCACTGACGGTCAACTCACCGTTTTCGTTGATGAAAGTGGGTAAACCGTACTCGTTCAATCCCTGAAAATCAATGGAGAACAAAGAACGAACCGGATAGCCTGCCATCGTAAATCCAGTACCTGTAATCATTTCAATCACCCGGGCATTGGACTGAAGGTCGGTCACTTCATTCTTCGCATGCGAGAAGATGAAGTCGGTGTTCCAACTGAAATCTTTCGTTCTGATGTTCTTAGTAGACAACGTCAATTCCACACCATGACTCTTCATGCTTGCTACATTAGCAAACTTGGTTATCTTGACACCTGTACCGGCAGAATTAACCAATCCGATCAAATCATAGTTGTCACGTTTGTACCAGTCGATTGCGAAGTTAATACGGTTGTCTATAAATCCGATTTCAGCTCCGATATTCAACTCATGCTTCTTCTCGTAAGTCAGAGCACTATTTTCTACATCTTTAAGAAGAAGTCCGCTCTCCTTCACATTCGTGAAAGGACGCCACGGGTTATAACTCTGAATGATAACAAGTGAGTTTGACACGTCAGCCGGACCACGATCGGCTGTCAGCAAATAAGAAGCCTTCAATGTAAAGTTAGAAAGCGTAGGCTCCAAAGTCTGACAGAATTTTTCTTCATGGGCATTCCACGCACCGGAGATATTCCATGTCGGCAACCAACGGGCGCTGGTCGATCTACCCAGTTTATTGGTTCCCTCATAACGCACCGTACCGCTTAGCATATATCGTCTCTGGTAGGAGTAAGTAGCTGTACCAAAGAAAGCAACCGAACGTGTAGAGGTAGACTTCACTGTATAATATTGGGCATTCTCTTCACTTCCCTGTTTAAAGAAAAGATAGTCATAAGCCGCCAGCATACCCATATCGTACTGCATACCGGCTCCATTATACCACGTTTCCGAGCGGTCAACAGAGTTTGCTTCCATACCTCCGAAGAAGTTGAAAATATGATCTTCATTGTATACATCATTGTAACTACCCGTGGCACGGAAGTCCCAGCTATTCATAGAGTATTTGGTTTCTTTAAAGAACCCTCCTACGGGAAGTACGCTTACCGGTAACGAGTTTGCTTTATCCGGGTCTGTATAAAGCCATGGATTAGCGTCACGCATCGTCGCATCATCCATTGCACGGTACGCCCATGCCTGATTGGAGTAATCCTTGATATAGTGCGACTGAGTAGTTGTAGAATACTTATAAGCTCCCAAAACAGCTAATTCCACCTTTGAAATCGGTCGGTATTTCAGTTCTGCCTGAAACTTACTGTCAAGCACATTCAAGTCCATATAATTGTTCACCAACTCATTCGTGATATTAAACGGAGCGTAGTTTCTGACATAATATTCAAGCGTACGGGAAGTATTCAATGCATATGAATAAGGATTGATATCAAAATCACGTTTCACCTCACCGCTAACCACATCAATGCCCGATCCTAATGTTCCAGGCGCTTTCTGTTTACGATAAGCCGCATTCCCAATCAGATTCAATTCAAACTTTTTACTCAAATGATAGAATGCGTTCACATTTGCCGTATAACACTGCACAGAACTTTGCCTGGTCCACCCCGGATCATTCATAAAGCTAAGTGAAGCATAATACGATGCCTTTTCTGTACCTGTAGACAGGCTGACTGCATGATTCTGCATTACATTCGTATTGAACAGTTCGTCAAACCAGTCCGTATTACGGTATTCGGCTTCACGTAGGTAAGCATTGCGTGCTTCTTCCGTATTGAGCAATCCATAGCCACCTGTAACTGGGTTATAATCATTAATTAAGTGATACATTTTCCCATATACACCACTGTTGGCTGCCCGGAAAGTACCAGCAAGAGTCAGATAGCCATTGGCCTCCATCTCTTTATAAACACCCATTTGTTCCTGAGAATTCATAATGTTGAAGTCATTGTATTTAGGCTCCATACGCATCGTAAATTCACCGGTATAGTTAATACGACTTGTTCCCGCTTTACCTTTTTTAGTGGTTACTACAATCACACCAGCCATGGCACGCGTACCATAGATAGAGGTTGCCGAACCATCTTTCAGAATCTGACAGCTCTCAATATCATCAGAGTTCAATCCCGCAACAGCAGAGGATATCAAAGTTTCGGCATTACCGGAAGATAATGCATCAGCACTGATTTCCGTCACATCTTCCATGATGACCCCACCTACGACCCACAACGGCTTTGAGCTACCGTAAATGGAAGTAGCTCCACGAACGCGAATCTTCGGAGCAGTACCGAACGTACCGGATACATTCTGCACAGACACACCGGCAGAGCGTCCTTCCAATGCACGGCTAATTTCTGGCATTCCGTCGATCTTAACATTAGCTGCCGCTAACTGATCCGCTGCTCCTGTAAAGAGACGTTTGTCCATCTTCTGCATACCTGTTACAACAACTTCCTGCAAAACTTCTGCATCCGGTTTCAATATCACTCGCAAAGGAGTAGATTTAATAGCAACCTCCTGAGTCCGCATACCAATATAACTGATTTGCAGAGTTCTGCAAGAACTTATTGGTAGAAACCCATTTTAATTTACATCATCATTATATCTTTCCTCACACTGCCACTTATACTTCAAGAAAACACAGACTTTACACTCTATTAATTTTCAAACATTTAGGAGATGCCAACAGCATTCTTCCAACAATAAGAATACCAAGTTTCTTCACTTTCCCATAAAAGTGAGCCCGCAATTTAAGTACTTTGGGAGCACAAACATTCCCAAATCATCGATCCAAAGGTATAAAAGCTACCGTAACATTCACCTGTTACTCGTTTATATCACATTGGCTGCTCTTTCCCCTGTCATCCATTAATAGAAAAGTTGTTTTCCTTCCGATACTAACTTCCTTTTCCCTAATAACAAAGTGGTTCTTACATAAAACCAATCTATAATTGCAAGCTTCATTTATAAAAATGAAAGCTTTGTTTTTATAATTTAAGCTTGCAATTATATAAACGGAACTTGCGTTTATAGATTACATTAAATAAAAAACAAGTTTAGCATTAAAGAAAAACAAGTTATCCTCTAATGAAATGGAACTTATCAAGCGTTCTGTGACAGGAGAAAGACTATTCCCGTACACTCAAATTAAAATACTTATATTCTGCCCATTTGTCTCCAGCAGAGAAAATACCCATTCCCAACATTAAAATACAGTAAGATTCTGAGGTAAATCTGCTAAACTAACAAGAGTTGCCTCCCCGAAGAAAGCAACTCTTATTAATTAATGAATAGCTAAGCTCAATCAGCTATCCATACTCTATTCTTAAACAATCCCAGAATTGGATAGACATCGGACCCATAAGCCAGTCCTATTCGCCCATTAGACAATAATGTGGGAGCAATTAAAATAGATGCCTGCAAATATAGTCCATCATCCGATTTAGCTATAATAGAACCATACCCAGCCGATATCTGATAAGCTTGCTGCTGTGGAGTCGTTATAACGAATGCGCCATTTCGATAAGTGGCAGTCATCTTTAAGACTGCACCCAACAAATTCAACATCGGCAACTGTATCAAATAGGTCCCATCACCAGTTACACTACTAGTAATTAAAGTGTTATCTTCAAGCGGAAGAGCACCATCAAGGCCAAAAACATCCGAATAGACTTGAATAGCTCCTGCATATTGCCCCAACAGATCATCTATACCATATTGATAGAAATAATAGTCTACCGAAGTGCTACCGGATGAAATAGTAGCCTTACCCAAACGTGCACTCCCGGTATCATTTGCCGTACCGGTAAATACATAGCCACCCTCAGCATTTGTGTATGAGAGCCAATCCTGAGCATCAGAATTAATGGACACAGATACCGGCAAAGTACTGGTGAAATTTATGGTTCTTGAAAAAGCTACATTCTCAGAATAACGATAGAAGGTATCTGAAGCATATTTAGCAATTACCCCAGATTGAGTAATGCTGACTCTCTTCATCTCTCCACCCAATTTCACAGTTATTGCAGCAGCTCTTGTAACAAGATCATTATTTAAAGCAACATTAAATGTGATCTTATCACTTGTCACACTTTTAATACTGCACCACTCCATATTAGATAAGACTTCCAAATTATCATTTCCATTTTCTAACGTTATAAAGCCCTCTCCCCCCGCTGCACTAAAATCAACAGTGGACTGCACAATATTCAATGAAGCAACTTCAACAGCGTCGTCGTCACTACAAGCTGATACCCCAATACAGAGTATAGCCAACAAAGTATACAATATCTTATTCATAATCACCGATTTACTGTTTTATCATTCCTACTACATAAGCAATTTGGAATATAGATGATCCAGAGGCTAAATCATAAGCAATGAAAGAGTCAGCCACATTTCCCCATACTCCATTATCTTTTAGTAAAATGCTACCATTTGACAAGTTTTGCCCTACCATACCTGTCCCTGACATATTAGTCAAAGGACCAGAACCTGATGCGCCAAGAGCCCAAGGGCATAAATACACACTACCTTCCAAAGGCTGTGACTCTATGCCTATAACTCCTTTATCTGCTTTGAAAACAATCCGGATGTCCATCGGAAAGCCTTCCATTATAAAACTATGATTAAATAATTCCTCCCGAAGAAGTACAGGAGCCGAATCATTTCCGTCACCATATACAAAGATATATTCTCCCAAGAGTTCCTCATACTTTTTGTAACCAGCCGGAAGCTCCTGCGCTACAATACGGATATTATTATTAGCATAAGCCATCGTTTCACTGTCCCAAACCAAAGATTGCACATCTTGTCCGCCGATCGTCACAGGTTCGGAGAATTTGATACCTTCCACTGTATATACAAAAGGAAGATCCTTCTCACTGCCATCTTTATTGACTAATACAAACTTATGATATCGTTGCGTCACAGCATACTCAACATTCTCTCCAACTTTGACATCATACAAAGCAGGATAAGCCTCTTTAGCTATTTGCTTCACAGTTCCCATATAGTGTGCCCATTCCTCATTCTCCGGCAATGGGGTCATTAGCATTTTATTACCTGTTTTCTTACCTTTAAGTACGACTTTCTCAGGCGTACATTCCAGAATCAAGAATTCATAATCGCCTTCCATCCCCTCGCCTTGTTCGCCTATACCCAAATAATTGGAAGGTTCAGAAAAGAAATGAAAGATTTCATTGTAAGTATCAAAAGTCAGCATTACACCGGCACTTTGCTTTACTTCATATTCACTTTTTACTCCTTCGCCATCCGCAAAGAAATCACACATCACATTCGCTTTCCCATCTTCACCGAAAGAAACCAAGAATGTATATCCACCATACATCTTTGTCGGAGAAGGATAATATTCCATTACCCATCCGTTCTTTGCTCCACGCAACACGGACAAATCTTGCTTAATAGCCTCATCTATTCGTTCAGCCGCTGATTTATCAAACAAATCGTCTTCCTCCGGGGAACATGCCGCAAAAGCCAGCAGAGCCAATAAAAACCAAATACTATATATTTTTCTCATAACTCTAATCATTTAAGTTTGTCAAATCCAGTCTCACCACCTCAGAAGAACGGCGTTGTACAATATCACGCAGACTTTCCAAATCAATATTCCAGGTTTCTGTCATATAAGATTTGGCTAGTTCCAGTTTCTGATCGATATAAGAAGCACCGTCACCTGCAATACTCAGTTGCTGTTGCCACCAGGCCTCATCATGAGTAACATAATTAGCTACGGTTTCTGCAAAATCTTCATGAACTTCAGTACTTGCATAATTTGTTATAAACCCTCTTTTCAAGGCTTTCTCATCCGTAATATTTACCCAACCTGCTCCTGTATATCTTCCTGTTGAGACTTCATAGAATTCTTTAGGAAACTCAACGGTCTGATGCAGAATGTGAGTAAATTCATGATGCATGGTCTTGAAGTACCAAAAGTTCAGAACTTCAATATCCGGGTTATGAGGATCAAGCGTATTTACATTATACAAAGTCACCTTCAATCCTCCTTCTGCCGTACCTAATGTAATCTGCCCCTCATCGTAAGCAGGAGAACCTACCAAATGAATCATTTTGGGACCAAGGGTACATATAAAAGTACGATCTCCCATTACTTCTGTATATGCATCAATCCATAAAAATTTAACCAATTTGGCCATGGCTACAGACTTATCATAATCCGCAGGAGTCAGGTTATAATCATGATCTGATTCTTTATCCTCCATACGGTATTTGAAGTCGATATTATAAGGATATACATAGTTGTTCAATAACCATATATCAAATTCATTTCTTTGTGGAGCCTCGGTGCTAAATACACTCTGATCATCCAAACTATCTTCACTACAGGAGCACACTCCATACGCGAAGAAGGCTGCTAACGCAATGTATTTTATATATTTCATACTTTCTATTTTTTACTAGTTTCTAGGATTAGCTTTCATTCCGGCATTAATCACATCCGGCGGCAACTGAATAGCGCGTCTTGGATCATCTTTAGTCAGAACAATGGGAACATTTCCAGCACGATTATGAGAGAATTCAATTCCATATCTCTTCAAATCATACCATCGAAGCCCTTCCTGCAGCCCCTCCAAACGACGCAATTGAAGTATTAACTGGATGAGATTCTCCTCTGTTCCAGCATTGACTGTAAAACCTTCAGGATTTAATTTCTTCTTCAAACTTCTGTCAGCAACAGTATTTACTAAAGCCGGTTCATATGGAAGAGCATCATAAAAACTGTTCAGAGCTTCAAGAGTTAAGTCAGCACCTTCATCCTCACTGATTACACTATGATACACAATCCAATTATTGATATCCTCCAAAGCTTTTTCGTAATTGTGCTGCGAACTCAATACATAGGCCTCTGCACGGCATAAAATAGTTTCATCTGTGGTAAAAGGAACAACAACTGTATGGGCATAACCAATATTATTCGCCTTATCTGTATATTCAAAGAATGTAGTAATTTTAGGGAACGGATTTTTTTGAAGAACTGATATGATAAAATTCGCCATCATCAATCCGCCTCTTACACTCCAAGGACCATAAGTATCTATTGTCTGATGTTTATAGATTTCTTGCCCATGACCATAACGCTTATATATATCCCAAGGACCAGTCACATATCCTGATTCCGAGAAGGCCGTAGAGATTAATAAGTTTGCAACTTTCTTTTCTGACGTATATTGTGAAACGACATCAGAGACTAAAGACAATTCTCCAAAATCTTCTTCCCAATGACGCAAGGAAGTTCCGGGATTATTTCCAATGACCCGGTCTGCACATTCTATTACCTGATCCCATTTCTGATAGTAAAGATAAAAACGCGCAGCGAATGCATTTGCCGCCTTTTTATTAAAATGGTACTTAAGCACACTATATGAAGCGTCACTAATTAATGGCAACCCTTCTTCAATATCGGCTGCTATCTGTTCGTAAGTTTGAGCTAATGTACCTCTCTCATAATTAACAAAAACTTCTTTCTCTGTCGTTTTGCAATAAGGAATTCCCAAATGCTGATCTGCAGTCTGGGGATTATAAGGCATACAGAAGATATTGGCTAGCAGAAAATGCGAATAAGCCCTGCATATTAATGCCTCACCACGCTGGGCCTTGACATTATCAGGATTACCCAGAGCATCCATACCTTCCAATGCCTGATTGGCAGAAGCAATAGCATTATAACATGCTTCCCACAGCCCATAAGGAGAATCATCGTCATTGCCTGTGGGATCTTCCCACAAATAGAGCTGCTCCTGCAATAACATATCATCAAACTGCGCTCCATTATCCATAACATTATCCGAAGACATTTCACCCATCAGCATAGGTAACTTTGTCGGATAAGCGGAAACCAACAGAGGAGCAAACTTATCAGCACCATCAATATCAATACGATTATCAGGCACCGTATCCAAAAAATCGCTACAGGACGCAAGCGCGAAAAGCGAAGTTATAAAGGTTAGTGTTATTATATTCTTTTTCATAATGCATATTCTATTAAATTCCTAATCTTAATGTCAAAGTAAACTGCTTAGGCATAGGTACGGCCACACCACCTGTATTAAAAAATTCGGGGTCCTGACCATTCAACTTATCATCCGAATAAATCAAAAATAAGTTTGTAGCCTGCAACTTTAATGAAGCGGTCGATAATCCTAAATGGCTCATCCATTGTTTCGGAAAATCATATGATAATGAAATTTCCTTCATTCTAATAAAGTCTCCTTTTGCTACACGTTCGGAGGAAAAATTATATGCATTATAAGCACGGCTTAAATGAGTATCTTGCGTATTCATACGCTTATCTGCTATAACCGGAATAGTTGTGTATTTTTCTTCACCAGAATTCACCCAGCGATTTTTAAACTCTTTGGGGGTAGCATCCAAGTCCGAATACTTATTGTGGAATGCCGGGTCAAGACGAACTACGTTTCCAAACGAATAAGTAATGAATACATTCAGTTTCAGACTCTTATAGATGAATATATTGCCAAAACTACCTGTAATCGTTGGATCTGTAGGTCCTTCATAAACCAGGTGTGACTTCTTATCACGCTCCTGAAATTCAATATCACTTGTAGTCAGCTCCCCATTCTCATTGATAAAAGTCGGAACACCTTCCTCGTTCAAACCTCTAAAATCCATAGAGAAAAGACCTCTAACCGGATATCCTTCCATGGCAAAACCATTGCCCGAAATCAATTCCATAACAGTAGAGTTAGATTGAAGATCCGTCACTTTATTTTTTGCTTTAGAGAAAATGAAGTCTGTATTCCACTTGAAGTCCTTACCAACAATATTGCGAGTAGACAAAGTAAACTCAACTCCATGAGATCTCATGCTGGCAAGATTAGCATACTTTGCAATCTGACCTCCTACGCCCTGAGTATTGGTAATGCCTATCAAATCGTAGTTATTACGTTTATACCAGTCTAAAGCGATATTAACACGGTTGTCCCAAAAACCTAAGTCGATTCCCAGATTCAATTCATGCTTTTTCTCATAAGTCAGGTTATTATTCTGAATTTCTTTAATCTGTAATCCGGATTCCTGTACCCCAGAACTAGGTCGCCACGGATTATAACTATTGATAATCACATAAGAATTACTGACGTTAGCAGGGCCTCTATCGGCAGTCAATGAATAGGAGGCTTTTAATGTAGCATGAGAAAGTGTAGGTTGCAACCCTTCAAACCATTTTTCCTCATGCGCATTCCATGCACCGGAAATATTCCATGTTGGCAACCAACGTGCAGAACGACTTTTACCCAGTTTATTAGAACCTTCATAACGGAGAGTACCATTCAATGTATATTTCCCCTGATAAGAATAAGTGGCAGTTCCAAAAAAGGCTATTTCACGAGAGCGGGTCTCATCGATAGTATAATAAGCTGTGTTTTCTTCATTCCCTTGTTTAAAGTAAAGATAATCATAAGCTGCCAATGTTCCCATCCCATATTGTGTTCCCACACCATTAAACCACGTTTTACTACGATCCGTAGTTCAACTCCATACCAGCAAATATATTTAAGATGTGATCTTCGTTAAAAACATCATTGTAACTTGCAGTTCCACGAAAATCGTAGCTGTTCATACCATATTTTGTTTCACGATAAAAACCTCCTACCGGCAGAACTGATTCCGGCAAAGTATTTATTTTATCCGGATCAGTATACAACCACGGATTAGCTTTTTGCATGGTTGCATCATCCATCGCTCTGTATGCCCATGCCTGGTTAGAGTAGTCTTTTACATAATGGTTTTGTGTAGTAGTAGAATATTTATAGGCACCTAAAGCTGAAAGCTCCAACTTTTTAATGGGTTTCCATTTCAGTTCCCCCTGAAACTTCAAATCAACTACATGCAAATCCATATAATTATTATCCAGTTCATTAAATATATTGAATGGTGCATAATTACGTACATAATATTCATTAGGGTCCAATGTACGCGAACTGTTCAATGCATAAGAATATGGATTAATATCAAAATCACGCTTTACCTCTCCGTTCACAGGGTCAGATTGCGAGCCCAAGGTTCCCGGCGCCTCCTGTTTACGATAAGAGGCATTACCTATCAGATTCAATGAGACCTGCTTGGAAATATTATATAAAGCATTGACGTTTGCTGTGTATCTTGACACCTTACTTCTTTTACTCCATCCCGGATCACTCATAACACTCAATGAAGTATAGTACGATGCCTTTTCTGTACCCGTCGACATACTGACAGCATGATTTTGAGAGATGCTATTACTAAATAACAAATCAAACCAATCTGTATTATTATATTCGGCCTGCTGTAAAAACCCGTTTCGTGCCTCGAGCGTATTTTCCAACCCGAAAATTCCGCTCGTCGCATCATATTGATTAATCAAATGATACATTTTTCCATATACACCA
>ERZ1504931.586-NODE-586-length-11616-cov-3.170573_pt1 | contig 11616 bp, 9 predicted proteins | sample MGYA00574602_ERZ1504931 | MGnify/ENA primary metagenome ERZ1504931 (study PRJEB39906, sample SAMEA3182102) | gut metagenome | biome: human; feature: gut; material: Stool; isolation source: human stools | place: Canada | collected 2013-02-18 ...
AGATCTAGTACGGTCTCGTGGGCTCGGAGATGTGTATAAGAGACAGACTTCGATGGGTGTGGTCATATCTGCATACAGCTCTGTGCTGATGGGAATTACGCCGTAGCTGCCTTCCGCTGCGATGATTTTACATTCTTCCAATGTGGGGGTGATCTTCATTCCGGTACTCCTCCTTAAAATTATTTCTGCTCACACCTTTTCAGCGCCTCCATTCGTAAAATCGCCTCTTTGAGGCTTCCTTTTACTCATTGAGGCTATCTCGCCATAGGCTCTGAAAAGGTTACAAAAAAACCGCCCATGACAGAATCTGCTTCTGTCAAGGACGGGTTATTTACATTTCCCGCGGTGCCACCTTGCTTCACAATTTCTTGTGCTCTTACAGGATACCAACATATCCCCGGCAACTGACGTATGCCCTCACGTCGCAGAATACTTGAGATCTCATAATTCCATGTGTCCTCTTTGACTGCGCCCTCCGTGGTCCATTTAACAACCTGCGTTCCAACCTTTCTCAGCCTCCGGTCTCTCTGTAAGTGCACGAACTGTTTTTATCTCCACATCAATGGTTTCTTACCGCTGTATTTAATTTTTATTTATATTACTGCTTTAGTGTGGTAACGTCAAGTAGTGATTTTAATCTTTTTTCAAAAAAATCTTTGCGTATTTTATTTTTCTATCTTCCTACTTTGAGGAAAAGCTCACGAATTCCTTCATAGTAACCAATGGTCACCGTGGTACTGTCTTCCTCCTCCCCCGGGAAAGTATACTTGGCAAAATACGGCGTCGTCTCCAACAGCGGATTTTGATCCTCATATTTTTCAAGACCGGTCAGTTCCAGATATTCCGCATACCGGCCAATCATGGCATCCGTATTGATGTCTTCCCATTGCAGTCCGGTCCGGACATAGAATTCATAAATTTTGCCGGTATCCGCATCCAGATAAATATCCAGAAAACGGTTACTCTTATCCGCATTCCTTACGTCCGTAGACAGGCTGATTTTCCATACAGAGAGATTATTTCTCGGCTCCAAAACATCGATAGCAGAGCAGATCACCGCTTCGTAAGAGTCTTCCGAAACTTCCTTTACTTCGTCGGGAAGAATTCCCTGCTCCTTCAGGATCTGAATCTCTCTGTTACATGCCTCATATACCGCTTCCTCCTGAATCTGTCCCTCTCCCGGTTGCTGGCGATTCTCTACAAACGCATAGGTACCCGTCATTTCTCCGTAGTTTCCTGCCTCACTGTCCACTCTGGTCAAAAAACGCAGTTCACTCTCCGGCAGGGTCTGACTGCTCAGACATCTCCCCAAAAGATATAGTTTCTGATTGCTGCTCATGCGGTAACGGTATCCTTCCGCACCTTCCACCGCCTCTGTGGTAATACTGTTTAAGAGTCTCTCATCACTTTTGGCGGCGATCCATTCCGGTCCCCACAGAGCCGCAAGAATGACCACAACTGATACCGCAAAGCCCAAAGAACAGCTCTTCCATCTATTCATCCGACTTCACCCCCTCATCCGGAATCAGAAAGCTCATGCAGCTTCCAAAGCCCTGTGTACTCTCGATCTTCAGGCTGCTGTGATGCAGTTCCAGAATAGCGGTGCACAGTGCAAGCCCCAGTCCCGCTCCGTTATGAGCCCTGGATCTGGATTTATCCACCATATAAAAAGCTTCCGTGATCTTATGAAGTTCTTCCTCGGGGATGCCAATTCCTTCATCCCGTACCTGAAAATAATAACCGTTCTCCATGTGCCTTCCTGTGATCTCCACGGTCTGCCCCTCCTCGGAGGCTTTGATGGCATTATCGGTCAGATTGATCAAAACAGTCTTCAACAGGTTCTCCTCGGCATAGAGTTCTCCCTTTTCCCAGCAGATGTCAACCTTCACCCTGCTGTCTTCTGGGTTCTTGGTCTCATCATAGATTTCCTGCAGATACGAGAAAATACCGGAGACATTTGTGGTCTTACGATCGATCTCCTTACGTCTGGTCACAATGATGTCCAGCAGTCTGAGTGCCATAGTCTCCAGGCGTTTTCCCTCTGTATAAATATAATTGGCACAGAGAAAATGCTTCTCCTCGTCCAGTTTGCGGGAACGCAGCATATCCGCGTAACCGATTATAGCTGTCAGCGGTGTCTTCAGTTCATGGGAAAATGCGGCAATAAAAACTTCTCTGGCTCTGACTTCATTTTCCAAATTCTGAATATTCTGCTCCAGTGCTTCTGCCATATGGTTGAAATCCGCAGTCAGCTGTCCCATTTCATCATTACTGATCTGCTCCGCGCGATAGCTGTATTCTCCCTCCGCCATTTTGCCGGTAGCCTGCGTCAGAAGCCGGATCGGTCGGGTCAGCCAGCAGGCGATCAGCGTCATCACAGCGCCACTGCATAACAATACGATCACCGTAACCTGACGATACATCCGAAATCCTTCCGTCCTCTCCGTATATACCGCAGTTACATTTTTCATGGTCTCTAACGTCAGCAGACGGTCGGACACATTGATCCTTGTCTGTGTCTGGATATAATAGGAATCCCCCGACTGCACTACCCGGTACACTCTCGTATTTTCTCCGCGTTCTTCCCACAGAGAAGTATCCCCGGTAAACCCTTCGCTGACATACAGCACCTTACCGTTCTCATCGCTGATCCGCAGCAATCTGTTGCCGTGCTGTCCACTGTTCTCCAGGTATACTCCGATCTGTTCCACCGTTCCGTCCGGAAGTACATCATATTTGGACGGAATATTTAAAGCTGCCGTCTCAAAAGCGAACCTCAAAATACTACTTTCATCCAGTGCCTGTCTGGTCTCACGCTCCATGGAGGTCTGAAACACATAATTTACAAAAAAATAACCGCTTGCTCCGCATGCCGCTGCCATGATCAGCATGGTGCACAGCAGAATTTTCCAGGAAAATTTCATTCTTTTCTCCTCTTGTCCACTTTCCTACAAGAATTCCTCGTTCTCAGGCAATCTCCAGCCGGTATCCTACCTTATATACCGCTACCAGCTGATTCTCCCATCCCATTTTTTTGCGCAGGCGCTGCACATGCAGCTCCAGAGTCCTGCTGTCCCCGTCATATTCTTCTCCCCATACCTTTTCGTACAGGCTTTCCTTGAATAAGGCAATATTTTTATTCTGAATAAATAACACCAGAAGTCCGTATTCCTTGTTGGTAAGTACCACAGGTACGCCCGCTTTCGTCACCATTCTGGCTTCCATATCCACCACTACATCTCCTGCGGACAGCTGCGCTCCCCGTTTGTGGAATCTGCGCAGTACCACTTCTACCCTTGCCAGCAGTTCCACCACATCAAAGGGCTTCACCAGATAATCCTCCGCCCCCAGACGCAAGCCTTTTACCCGGTCCTTTACATCTCCCTTGGCGGTAATGAAGATCACCGGGATCTTTAAAGGTCTGATATATTCCATAATATCAAAACCGTCCACTCCCGGAAGCATAATATCCAGTAAGATCAGATCAAAGGTTTCCTTCTCGATCAGTTCAATGGCTTTCATGCCATCCTGTACACTTTTGCAAAAATATCCTGCTGCCGACAGATTCAGGTCGATCAGGTCACAGATTGGCTTTTCATCATCCACGATCAATATTTTTATCATTATGTCTGCCACCCCCAATAGGCACGGATCTTCGTCACCAGTGCCTCCAGAGTATCCTCCTCCGTACATTCATAATTTTCTGTAAAATCAGTATCCTTCTCAAATCCGGCCGTCCGTTGGTAATAAATGGTGCACACGGTGTCCACCAGCAATTCCCCGTTTTCTCCTTCATAGCTGTATTTTGCAAACACCACCAGATCCTTCAGGCCGTCACCGTCCAGGTCCTTTCCCTGGATTCCCTTCAGCGCATAGAGATTGTCGTAATCCTCCATGGGTTGAAAACTCCACACAATATTTCCCTGTTCATCGATCAGATAGATCATGAACATGTCATATTCCGCCATCCGGTAGGTGCCCGGAACCACCTTTAATTTTCCCAGCTTTTCAAAATTACGGGTATAAGACTGTTCCTCGATGACATTGAAATTGTGGTTCAGAAGATCTGCCAGTGTCTCCGCCGTATAGAGGAATTCCGTAGAACGCCCGTCTCTTACAAAATTTAAAATACAGGCAGGGTTCTTGTTCATATCAAAGCGGTTGATCTTGTCTGAGATCCGATAATCACGGTAAAAGTTTCCATCGTCCTGGAACAGAACATCTCCTACTTTGTAGGATTCTTCCTGATAATCCCCCCTGTCATTATGGCACTGGACGATCAGGATGATATCCGTATCTCTGTCATTGTCTACATCCTGAAAAGAAACCGAAGCCAGTTTTTTCACCGGCTGCCGCATTTCTCCCGGATAGCAGTAATTTGCTTCCAGCTGGTCCGTCTTGTACAGAATCTGCCCGGAAGCATCTGCGATAAATACCGCCAGTCTGTGGTACCTTGTATCCAGTGCCGCATAGAACCAGACTTCATCCCCGGGTTCCTCTGTCGTATCTACGGCTTCCTCCGGAAGTTTTTGCAACGGCATCGCAAAGATCTGATCCTCCAGCAGGCGGAATCCCTGGTTCTCCAAATCTCCAATCTTTTCTATCCTGTCAAAGCGCTCCCGGTATCGTCCGTACTCCTCCGCCACCAGTTCTCCGTGTTCCCCGGCCGCAGTCACAGAAAAAGAAAAGGTGGAAAGCTGCGCAGATAAAACTACAAAAAGCACAATACTCACTATGCTGAGCATGATTCTTCTCTTCCTGTGTTTCGGCATCTTTCCACCTCCTTTGTATCGTTATTTGATTTGTTGTTTTATTCCATTTTTTTACAGATCGTCAATAATAATGTGTCTGGGTTGCCCTGTGATCATGATCGGAGTCAGCTCCGCCTGGATCAAAGGTTCGATATAATTTTTCATATCTTCCGTCACATAATCGCCTGCTTCGTTGATCCAGGAACGAGGCACCTTTTTCTCCAGATTGGCTACTTTGTGTACATCATAGAGATCCGTAGTACAAATATAGGGATCCTGGGATACTCTCTTTAAGATCACCATCTGACCGGTCTTGCCTTCAAAAGCTGCCTTTACCGCAGTTCCACCTACCTGATAAGCCTCGGTGATATCCACGCGGGAGGTCAGATGTCCGGCACAGCGCTGCAGAGTAGACAGTTCAATAGCTCTGGATTTGCAGCCCAGCTTTTCAATGATCAGGTCAGACAAATATTTGCCCGTACCGGATAACTGTACATGGCCGAAAGAATCCGTCTTGTCGGAAGGTGCAGACAATTCGCAGACATATCTTCCGTCTGCCGTCTTGATTCCTTCGGACACTGCAATGACAATGGACTGTTTCTCGCTGACCAGTTTCTTGACCTTTTTCAGAAAATCATCCACATCAAAGGCTACTTCCGGCAGGTAGATCAGATCCGGGCCTTCACAGTCTTCACTCTTGGCCAGTACTGCTGCTCCGGTGAGCCATCCCGCATTTCTTCCCATGATCTCGATGACCGTCACGCTCTGCATCTCATAGATTAGGCCGTCACGTACCAGTTCCTTGGTAACGGTAGCAATATATTTTGCCGCACTTCCGTAACCAGGCGTATGATCCGTACCCTCTAAGTCGTTATCAATGGTCTTGGGTACGCCGATAAAACGAATCGGGGTGCCCACTGTCTCTGCATAATCGGAAAGCTTTTTGATGGTATCCATGGAGTCATTGCCGCCGATATAGAAAAATGCCATGATCTCCAGTTCTTCCAGAATTGCAAATATTTTCTCGTAAATAGCTTTATCTTCACTGATCTCCGGCAGCTTATAGCGGCAGGATCCCAGAAAGGAAGCCGGTGTTCTCTTCAAAAGTTCCACATCCATGTCGTTGCGGATCTTTTCCCCCAGATCCACGATCTTTTTCTCCAACAAACCCTGAATGCCATAGCGCATACCGTATATGGTATCCGCTCCCATATCCTTTGCTGTCTTGTAGACACCTGCCAGACTGGCATTGATCACCGCTGTGGGGCCTCCGGACTGTCCTACGATCACATTTTTTTTCATAATTTTTCTCCCTCTGTTGATTCGTTACCATACATCGACGGGGACTTCTCCTGCTCGATTTGCATACGTAAAACACCCACCAATCGGATCCTCCGGTTGATGGGTGTTCTCATTCTTAAGGTTCCGTCGAACCTATTTTACCAAACTTACAGTCTCTCTGGCAATAGCAAGTTCCTCATTCGTAGGAATTACCATAACAGTGGTCTTGCTGTCAGGAGTGGAAATAGCGATCTCCTCGCCACGCTTGTGGTTCGCCTCCTCATCGATGGATACTCCCAAAAAGCCCAGATGCTCGCATACCAGGGAACGAACTAAAGGTGCGTTCTCGCCGATACCTGCGGTAAAGCAGATCACATCTACACCGTTCATGGCTGCTACATAAGAGCCGATATATTTTGCCACACGGTAGCAGTAAGTGTTCATGGTACGGATGCAGTGTGCATCGCCGTTGTTGTAACCTGCTTCCAGATCACGGAAATCGGAAGACAGATTGTTGGACAGACCATATACACCGGACTTCTTGTTCAGAACGGTCATGATCTCGTCGATGTTCTTGCCCTCTTTGTGAGCGATGAACTCCATGATGGCAGGATCGATATCACCGGAACGGGTTCCCATGATCAGACCTTCCAGAGGTGTCAGACCCATGGAGGTGTCTACACACTTGCCGTTCTTAACAGCGGATACGCTGGCACCATTGCCCAGGTGGCAAACGATGATCTTCAGATCTTCGTACTTTTTGCCCAGAACCTCAGCAGCCTTCTTGGATACATAAGAGTGGCTGGTTCCGTGGAAGCCGTAACGTCTGATCTTGTATTTCTCATAATACTCGTAAGGCAGACCGTACATATAAGCTTCCTCAGGCATGGTCTGATGGAAAGCGGTGTCAAATACAGCTACCATGGGAGTGGTGGGCATCAGCTTCTTGCATGCATTGATACCGATCAGGTTAGCAGGGTTATGTAAAGGAGCCAGGTCGTTGCATTCCTCGATGGCTTTCATAACTTCATCGGTGATAATGGTGGATGCTGCGAACTTCTCGCCGCCGTGTACAATACGATGTCCTACGGCACCGATCTCATCCAGACTCTTTACCACACCTGTCTTTTCATTGGTCAGAGCTTCCAGTACCAGACGGATAGCTTCGGTATGATCCGGCATGGGAGTTACAGTCTGCTCTTTCTCACCACCATCGGGGGTATAGGTAATCTGGCTTCCTTCGATACCGATTCTCTCACAAAGACCCTTTGCGATGCATTTCTCGGTCTCGGAATCAATGAGCTGGAACTTCAGGGAAGAGCTTCCGCAGTTAATAACTAAAATATTCATGATGAATTCCTTTCTTTCAAATCTGTTACTCTATGGGGTCATGTTACCCGTGCGGGCAATACATGAATACGGTGCGGGACAGATATCCCGCACACGTTTATGTTCGTTACCAGTGATTATACTAACTGTGCCTGTACAGCGGTCAGTGCTACGACACCGACGATATCCTGCCAGGAACATCCTCTGGACAGATCGTTAACAGGCTTTGCGATACCCTGTAACATAGGGCCGTAAGCTTCTGCTCCACCCAGTCTCTGTACCAGCTTGTAACCGATGTTACCAGCATCCAGGTTCGGGAAGATCAGGACATTGGCATGTCCGTTTACAGGGCTTCCGGGAGCCTTAGACTTGGCAACGCTGGGAACCAGAGCTGCATCCAGCTGCAGTTCGCCGTCCAGAGTCAGATGAGGATACTCCTCATGTGCGATACGGGTAGCTTCTACTACTTTGTCAACCAGTGCGTGCTTTGCACTTCCCTTGGTGGAGTGGCTCAGCATGGCGATCACGGGCTTAGGTCCGATCAGAGACTTGAAGCTTCTGGAAGAAGTATCTGCGATAGCAGCCAGTTCTTCGGGAGTAGGATCCTGGTTCAGACCACAGTCAGCGAACAGGAAGGTTCCGTTCTCACCCTGATCCTTGAATACGGTATCCATAACGAAGAATGCGGATACCAGTTTAACGCCGGGTGCAGTCTTCAGGATCTGCAGTGCAGGTCTTAAAGTATCTGCGGTAGAGTGGCATGCACCTGCTACCATACCGTCTGCATCATTAGCCTTAACCATTACGATACCGAAGGTCAGGTAATCATTCAGCAGGATCTCTCTTGCCTTCTCGGGGGTCATTCCCTTTTCTTTTCTGGTTTCATATAATAAATTCACATAGTCATCCAACTTGGGAGTTGTTTTAGGGTTAACTACCTTAACTTTGGACAGGTCAACTTCCAGCCAGCCTGCACCATCCATGATCTTCTCTTCATCACCGATCATAATGATGTCTGCGATGCCCTCTTCCACGATACGGGCAGCAGCCAGTAATGTTCTCTTATCATTAGATTCCGGTAATACAATAGTCTTTTTGTCGAGTCTTGCTCTCTCTTTAATCATGTCAATGTATGACATATCCATTCTCCTTTCCGGCGGGGGATACCCGCTTCCTCCCAAATAACTTCTGTAAAGTTTTGGTTTTATCTTAACAAACCGATGTATTTATATTATACTAAATACATCTGGAGTACACAAGGGCATAATGTTCGCAAAATTGTATATTTTCAGATACAACCACTATTTTTTCAGAATAAAATAAGCCGATAACTATGCGCATGTAAACGCTTTCAGCGTATGTTATTTTTTTCACATTCCTTGTCAGGGTTTGTGTTCGTTATAACGTATATTTCTTTTCACGAAAGGAGCCACATTATGAAGGTCAATGGTATTGTCGCAGAGTATAATCCCTTCCATAATGGTCATGCTTACCAGTTACAGCATGCCAAAGAGGCCAATGATGCCAATTATACGATCATTGTCATGAGCGGTAATTTCATGCAGCGGGGTGCTCCTGCCCTCTTAGATAAGTTCACCCGTACAAAAATGGCTCTGGAGAACGGTGCAGATCTGGTGCTGGAACTGCCCACCCGCTATGCTGCCTCCAGTGCGGAATTTTTTGCCAAGGGCTCGGTTGCCTTGTTCGACAAACTGGGAGTGACCACAAATCTGTGCTTTGGCAGTGAGTGCGGCAACATTGAAGTCTTGTCACGGATCGCTGAGATTTTCTATACGGAACCGGAACCTTACGTGGAATCCTTGCGCTGCAATATGCGTAAGGGAATGTCCTTCCCCATCGCCAGGACCTGGGCGTTATTGCAATACGCGCCTTCCTTAAGCGATGATAAGGACGTTCTTTCCTCTCCTAATAATATATTGGGAATTGAATATCTCAAAGCTCTGATGTCCAGAAACAGCAAGATCTCACCGTTCACTACCACCAGAGTCGGTGCGGATTATCACGACAAACGTCTCGGCACCAATCAGTGTTCCGCCATTGCTATCCGCCAGTCGGTGGCCGCCGGGCATGATCTATCCTATCTGGCTGCCCAGATGCCGGAAAGTGCCTATGCATTGATGACGGATTCTCTGTCTCACAAAAAGCCTCTGTTTGCCGATGATTTTTCCGCAGCACTGCAATACAAGCTGCTGACGGAATACTCTGTGGGCTACGACAAGTATCAGGATATTTCTTCGGATCTGTCCGACCGGATCCGCAATACCCTGCCTTCCTTCGCAGGTTACACTTCTTTCTGTGATCTGCTCAAGAGTAAGGATATGACCTACACCCGCATCAGCAGATGTCTGCTTCATATTTTGCTGAATATGACCAAGGAAGAATTCGAGACCTGCAAGTCGGAAGACTATATCTCTTACGCCAGAGTGTTGGGTTTCCGCAAGAATGCGACGCCACTGCTTACCGAGATCAAAAAGAACAGTTCCATTCCTCTCGTCACCAGCCTGGCTGACGCCAGACAGACGCTTTCTCCCGAATCTCTGCGGATGCTGGATCTGGATATCCTCCGCAATCAGATCTATCTGGGGAATCTGGCTTTAAAGAACCAGACGGAAATGGTGAATGAATATCGGACGCCGATTGTGATTGTATAAATAGAAAGTTAATGAAATAAATACTCCCTTTTCGGAATTGTGTGTCTGAATGAAAACATGTATAATTCTACATTTTTGATGTATAAATCTACATTAAGGTTAATTTAAAAACGAATTTGTTTGAAGTTTCACCAAATCAATAGAGGTGTTTGATTATGAAAAAAAGAATAATTGCAGTAATTGTAATTTTAGCTGTATTAGTAGCTCTATTCTTTATTGGCACAGGTTTTCAAAAAAGAATGGATGTCGTATTAGTTGATTACTCTGTATCAGAGGATGGAACGGAGATCACGCTTGATGTAGGAATTCCAACATCTACAGGATATATCAGAGGATTTAAAGACAATGGCGGTGGAGTAAAACCACATTATCTTACATTTTTTTCGACATTTGGTGGAATAAACAGTCCGATTGGAGCAGAGCATAGCTTCCAATTAGAGCTTACTTCGGATGATACAGAAATTTATTTTAACAGACCGGAGGGAGGTTACGAGTTGATTTTAGTGAAAGATGAAGAAACAGGTCAATGGCTCAGACCAAGTGGAATAGGTGAAGAAAATAACACTATTTTTGAAGCAACCATTCTTGAAATTCGTGATAATTATTTTTTAGTAGAACCAGTAGAGGGTAGTCAAGAATTAAACAATGCAGATCTGATTACAGTACCAATGAAAAACATAGGTACTGCTCCACAACCAAATGTTGGTGACATTATTGAAATAGCATATAACGGAGAAATTGCAGAAAGTTATCCAGCACAGATAACAGAGGTTTACGGTATCAAAGTTGTCAAAGAAGCAGAACAATGGGATTTAATTCCTATGGTCATGGTAAATGGCGAGTTATATATTGACACAGGTCATGAAAGTACAGTAGAAGCCCGTTGTGGTGTTATGGATGGAGAGATTACGTCAGAAGTAGACGGAAGTGAAAAGCCAACAAAAGACAATCAATCTAACTTTGGTACAGGCTATGGATATCAATATGGTTCACAAGAAGGCATAATCGAGATTAATATGAATGAAAAATGGTGGGTTTTTGCAACAGAAAAAGTCCTGGCCAGTAGTGAACTTATGATAGACCCAGTTGCAGTAGTAAGTATTCATAATGTTTTCACAGGAGAAAATGCGAACATCACTGAAAATGAGGATATCAGAACTATATCTAATATATTATGTGGTGATGCATGGAATACAGAAGGTACAACTGATTGTTTAAGCAACATTGAAATTACAATCAACGAAGAAACATACAAATATCATTCCGATTGTGGTACATTCAACGATAATGTAAATCAGAACTATTTATCACTGGATGACGAAAGGAAAGCTGTGGTAAATGCCATTTTTTCAGAGTATATATCACTCACAACCACAGAAGTTCCAGCAGAATAAATTTTACAAAGGCTACCCGGTCAAAAAGATTGGATAGCTTTTATTATGTTTTAAACCTAAACTCAATTTCAATCCAGTCAGCAAAACTAATCTTTATTATATCCAAGCAAATCAATAGCTCAAATTGCATTAACTTCTTAAAATGTATAAATAACAGGATAGTTTGGGCTAAGTAATATCAGAAACACT
>ERZ1504931.620-NODE-620-length-11157-cov-3.072149_pt1 | contig 11157 bp, 10 predicted proteins | sample MGYA00574602_ERZ1504931 | MGnify/ENA primary metagenome ERZ1504931 (study PRJEB39906, sample SAMEA3182102) | gut metagenome | biome: human; feature: gut; material: Stool; isolation source: human stools | place: Canada | collected 2013-02-18 ...
CTTACAATCTTTTGCAAGACGAAGTCTTGTCAAAAGAAGTCTACAATAGGATAGTTTGCGGAGCAAACTCGAGGGCGAACGAAGTGAGCCGAGTCCCTCACTCTCCGCCAAAAAAGTAGGATATAGCAAAAGCTGTATCCTGTTTTTGCATTTTCGTTGTGTGTGAACAAGCCGTAATAAAAGCGGCAGAGTATACCGTGTTTGGTTGTCGGTAAAGTGCATTTAATTTCCTTTATCGTTCTTAAAAGCAGCCGCTGTTGACAAAACGAAAAAAACAATATAACATATTGTATACATACAATATGTTGCGGAAGTAACACATATTCTGTTACTTGTAAAAGCGGGGGTTAATATGGATAAAAAGAAATCAATTAAAAATCTCGTCGTCATTTTAATTGCAGTGGTGGCATTGGGGCTTCTTTGGGCTTTTGTCAAAAGCCAAGTAACAACAACACCGATATATATTGTTGTTGATACCTTTGAACTGATTATACCGAGCATAATTTTGATACCCGGAATAATTTGCTATATCGCTTACTTTTTTGTCAATGACGCAAAAATAAAATCCGCGCTTAAGATAAGCTCCTTATGTATAGCGGCCTTCTGCGTGGTTTTCTCCGTGTCGTTTTTTGCCGCGGTATTTGTAAATTCTGGCAGCGAAAAGACGAGCAACTATAAAGAAGCCGCCGAGAGTAAATACAGCTTGGGTAATTTTGTCGATTTGTCTGATTACGAGGCTGAGCGTTCGGATGATGAGCTGTATTCAAACGGCTTTTTAAGCGGTTATTATACTGTTGATAATTATTCCAAAAACGACGGCAGCTATAACTATTATACAGCTACCGTATATGAGTATACCGGCGGAACGGCGGCTTCGCGAAAGCTTATTAAGAAAAGGCTTGAAAAAGAACTGTTAAGGGAGACCTCGGTCGGCGGAAAAAGCATTAAATATACAGACGGAACCAATGGCGATTACCGATATAAATACTGTAATTACACAGACAAATTTGAAATGCGGTCTTCGTCATATTTCAGTATCGTAGCGGAAAGCAGCGATAAGGTAACGGTATATATATTAAATTCGGATTATAGAAATCATTTCGGCGAGCCGTTTGATGCGGAAAAAATTATCAGCTCAATTTGCAGCTGATACTTGCGGTATTTGCGGTCAAGTGAATTGTTTTTAACCATGTTAAGCACTCTCTGCTTTTTTTATGAAAGTGGAGGGTGCTTTTTTGTGTTTAAGGGCAAATCAGACGTTTTTTTCGTCATATATAAGCGGCAAAAGGAAAGCGTGAATGTTAACGCTGCGAAAAGCATTTTATTATGAGAGGCAGCTGCCATAATTGACAAAAGTTTAACTATAATTGTGTTGACATCTATAACCAAGTCATATATAATGTAAGCAAATATATTTGGTAAAGGATTGAGTTAATGGTAAAAAAACTGACGGCAGTATTGCTTACGATGTGCATGGCTGTTTCGCTGTTGCCTATGTTCGCTCAGGCGGCGTCAAAGCCTGATATTAAAGTGGGCGATTATGTCAAAATGGGAACATATAATAATGCCTCGATTCTTTGGCGTTGCGTGAGTATTGACGATAACGGTCCGCTTATGCTTGCAGACAGAATTGTTGACACTCTTGCGTATGATGCCAAGACAAACGACAACAGCAATTCGAAATCGCACAGCAGAAGCTATAAGCGCGCCGATTACGGCTCAAATTATTGGAGAGACAGCAATATGCGTTCCTGGCTCAATTCGACTGCGGCTGCAGGTAAGGTCGATTGGCTTTGCGGTAACCCGCCGAAGGATGGTTATGTCAGCGGAACAGGGGCCTATAATAATAAAGCGGGCTTTTTAAACGAATTTTCAAAGTCGGAAATTGCCGCTATGAAAACCGTTACCCAGCGTTCTCTTGTCTCTCATCCCGAATACAATAAGGGTATTGTTGAGGGCGACGCAAATTCCGATTTGTTATACTACACCGATATTTCGGAGGCTGTGGCTAATTATGATAATTCATATTTTGAAACCACGACCGAAAAGGTGTTCCTTCTCGATGTGAAACAGGCTAACGCCGTGTGGAAAAATCTTAAAGGCTATTATGTCGCATACAACAACGACGGTATGGCTTGGCCTTATTGGCTTCGTACTCCCGTTACCGACTGTAATCATGATATGCGTTATGTCAGCTCGTCGGGCGAGGTGGGCAGATATGCTCCGTGGTATTCCGATTTGGGCGTAAGACCTGCGTTTTATCTCGATACCGAGTATTTTGTCGCAACCTCCGGCAGCGGAACTCAGGGCAATCCTTATGTCGGCTCTGCTCCGAATAAGCAGGAGGCGGATTATACAATTTCAGAGCCTGCGGAAGAGGCAAATCCCGATTGGAATGTCAGCACCGAGCAAAGCATTCAGCCCACGCTCGGACCATGGTATTCGGCTGACGGGAAATACTCTAATCCCACCATTCCCGTATACACTATTCAGAAGACTCGCAGCGACACGGAAAATATGGTTGTCGTCATTTGCGGTGAGGGATATACAAAAAGTCAACAGGGCAAATTTATCAATGATGTACTTTGGCAAGAGGCTATGAAATACGAGCCGTATCGCAGTTATGCCGACAGATTTAACGTTTACGCCCTCTGCACAGCCTCAGAGTCTACATTTGATAACGGGGGGAGTACCTTCTTCGATGTTATAGTTGACAGCTACAATTCTCCGGTTATTTCTAACAATCTCCACGGAAGCCAATGGAAGAACCATATTTTGGAAAGATGCATCGGACCTGAGTTTATAGAGAAAATTCACGATGCTCATATCAAAAAAACAACCGACCCGAACACGATTCCGACGAAGCCTAACGGCGAGTCGAACGAGTATGAACCGTATTACTATGTTCACGATTATATTGCGCAGTTCGCCGTGGTTGTAAATACAAAATCCGATTTCGGCGGTGCCTATAACAATCGCGAATACGGCTTCCACTATTTTATTACACCGTCAGACAGCTATCGTGCGCCTAAGACCTTTGCACACGAGCTTGGGCATAGCTTGCTCGGCCTCGGCGATGAGTACAGCAACGGATATTTACTTGGGGATAAGGAACTGAAGTCCCTGAATCTCTCCTCGGTTGAAGACCCGGCAAAGATAAAATGGTCTCAGCTTTTAGGCTTCAGAAACACCTATACCTGCCGCAATGCTTACGGCTCGAAAATGCTTGTCTCAAGCTACGAGTGTATAATGAGAGATACAAATTATCAGTTTTGCGAGGTTTGCCGCTTGCAGGGCTACAAGAGAATGTCTCAGCTTGTCAAGGATGCAGAGCTCTATGTTGCCACGCCTGAAGTTAAGGAGTACACCGGAGCCTACTCAAGTCCCTCTGATTTTACGGACCTTGAAACAAGCTCGTACTATACTTATACTTCAAATCGCAGCGGCAGGCTTTTGAGCGGTAACGGTAAAAGCAGATTTAATACCGATATGAACGGTAAAAAAATCGAACTGCGTACTGTCATTCAAAATGTTTCGGATAAGCAAGCAAGGCAGATAAGGTTCAAAATGTGGATAAGGCATTCCGACGGCAGCGTGGCAACCGATTCATCGGGTAATCCGCTTCAGACTATTCAAACCTTTGACATTCCCGTTTGGAATGATAAGGCGAATTTCTGGCCGATAGGTGCTTTGGACCACATCAAAAGCGATTTTAATTCAGGTCTGAAGAGCTGCTCGCTTATTTATCAAATTCCGTCCGACGCTCAGCTTTTGAACGGTGATACCGTGGCATTTCAGGTGCTTGACGAAAACGGTAACATCTTAGCGGACGATAATACTGAAACACAGCGTTACACAACCGTTTCAATCCAATATAAATTTGAGGACGGCACAGAAATACCGAATACTGCCGGAGGAACATTTACTGTTCCGTATGGCACAAAGATTGGTTTGACGCCGGCAAAATCGCTTTACGGTTATGAATTTGTGAAGGCCGACGGCTTGAATGAGCCGATTGTTTCAGACGGTACGGTTGTTACATATTATTACAAAAACAAAGCTGCTCCGGAAGAAAAGCCCGCACTTGCAATTGACAAGGCTTCAATATCGCTCGAAAGCAGCATAACAATGAATTTCAAAGTACCTAAAAGCAGTCTTTCGTCTTACGATGATTTCTATATGACATTTAAATGTAACGGAAAAGAAGAAAAGACTACACAATATAAGCAGAACGGGGATTACTACGTATTCTCATACAAGGGCATAAATCCGCAGCTTATGAATGATGAGGTTACTGCGGTGTTGCACGCCAAAAAGGGAAACGAGGAATACACAAGCCCCGAAAAGGCGTTGAGCGTCAAGGAGTACGCCTATACATTGCTCGACAGATACAGCAGCGATGAATACTCAAAGCTTCGCACGCTGCTTGTGGATCTGTTGAATTACGGCGCTATGGCACAGAAATATGTAGGGTATAAGACGGATAATCTTGTTAATTCCGAGCTGACCGCTGTTCAAAAAAGCTGGGGCAGCAATGGGGCAGAGAAGTTTAAGAATATCAGCGACTTAAATTACAAAACGATAAGCAGTCCTACGGCGCAATGGAATACTTGCGGCTTGGTGCTCAACAATTCAATTATGCTCAGGGCTAAGTTTTCCGCTAAGGACGTTGAAAACAAGACCGTTGAAATCGCATTTAGGAACACAAAATTTACCTATGACAAAAATGATTTTGTGAATAACGGCGACGGCACATATTATGTTTATTGTAATGAGCTTTTTGCACACGAGCTGAGCGATAAGCTTTTGCTTACGGTTTATGAAAACGGCGTTCCTTGCAGCAACACAATGCTTTTCAGCGTCGAATCATACGCAAGTGTTATTCAGCAGTCAAGTGCATATAAGGGTACTGCTCTTGATGACTTAACGCAGGCTATGATGCGATACGGAAAATCCGCCGCAGCTTACAGGACTTAAAAAAGGAGAAAAAAGAATGAAAGAAGAGTATTCTGCTCCGTCATTTGAAATAACGGAATTTTGCACGGCTGATATTATTACCATCAGCACTGAACCGACTACAACCGACGTCTCGGGACCCATTGAACTTCCCGACATCAATATTTAAATACGGACTTTCGGATTGTATTATTTTGTTTTGTTCGGTTATGACAAGAAAGCAGGATTGTTTTAAAACAATCCTGCTTTTTTTAATTGCGAGACAGAGACGGTGAATTTTGCCGAAACTTCACGGGAATTCAGAAAAAAATAAGTGGCTTTTATAATTTTATCTCCCCTCTAAAGCTTCTTTTTATATACGCAGTCGCAGTACGGTCCGCCGGAGGCGAGCGTATACTGCCGCACAAAGTCAGTCGCGCCGCCTGCTTCGCTCATGGTGTAGTCCAGATGGCACAAAGCAGGGGTCAGGTCATACAGCCCCAGCTTTTTCATCAGTACACAGATACCGCATTTTGTAAAGCGGCCTTCGTATCCGCTACCGTCGGGATATTCGTAAAACTCCATGTTCCACGAGTAGGGGTTGCGGTCAGCGGCTCTCAACGCGGCGGTGGCTTTCATACCGGCAATGTCCTTTTCGGTGAATTTGCTCTTTCCGCTTTTGCGGCAGAACCATTTCATGGGCTTTGTCATCATGGCATTGGCGTAGTAGACCGCCAGCTGTTCCACGTCCGGACGTTCCGGCATGGAGAGAACGAACGCCCCGAGCATCGCACAGTTGACGATGTTCATCTTGAAGCGATCCGATTTTTCAAATTCCGGCAGGTCTGAGATAATTGCTTTGTATTTTGGTTTTGCACTTTTAGCTATACCTTTTGCTGTATCGGAATCATAACCAAACACAGCCGTCAGCTGCTTTTGGAATGAGCCTGCAAACATCGTCCACATGCCGAATGGCATTCCGAAATAGGTCACTTTTTGTCCCTCCAATCGCATATCACGCGAGTCATGCGGCGGTCAATGTCAATGCGAGCCGTTTTACACTCCCTGGGATATTTCTTCGCAGCGCTGAACGCCAGCTTGACAAACAGTGCCGAGCCGACGGGAAGCATGGTCTTAAGCATACCGTCGGGGAAAACAAAATGCGTGCCGTGCTCATATACTACCGCCTCGACTTCGCAGGAGTGCGGTTTCTCCGCAAGGCGTTTTTCCATGCGGCGGATATATTTTGCGGTGTCCCAAAGTGCGTCGTCCTCTGCACCGACAAGAAACAGCTTGCCGCAGATATTCTCGACCTTTATGAATTCCTCCTCGGTAATCGGGTGCGCCGCTTCAGAGTCGTCAAACAGCTTGCGGGAGGCAACCATATTGCCGGTGCGTTTGGACTCCTCCGAGATTATGCGCCAATAGTCAGGGTGCTGATAGCGAAACGGCATGTATGGTAAGGGCTTTCCCTTGTAAGAAAAGAGTGATTCTCCCTCGATTGGCCATTCCTTGCAGCCATCCTTTTTGCCCTGCATGAACCCCTGCCACACAAAGTCGCTGGGGGTCATTGCGATGGTCAGAGAGATACCATCAAATAGCGAAGCCGCCGTCAGGGCGAGCGTGCCGGTCGTTGAGGCTCCTGCAATGCCTATTTTTTCATTGCCGTGTAATTTGAGCCATGCAACCGCTTTTTCGATGTATTCAAGCGGATAGTTGTGATGACTGTAGTCCTTTTTCCCGGGCGACATGGTCAATACGTTCACGCCGAGGCGAAGTAGCCACTTCACCGCAGAGCGTGCCATATAATCCTCGGGGTCGTCGCCGAGCATGGCGATGACGGCGCAGTCCGAGCCGTCTTTGCATGCCCAATACGCGCCGTAAAAGCCATCGCTTTCAACATCAAAGTGGATGTGTTTCATTCAAAACGCCTCTTTCAAAAGTTGATCTTTACAATCTGCATTTTCATCATGCCGTCGCCGACCTTTGCGAGGAAACGGAAAAAGCCGCTGACGGATGAGTCTTTCAAATCGTTGTAGCCCAGCATATAGCCTCGGCTTGTGACCTGCAAGCGGCTGTCCCACGGAGAAAGCTCGCTTTTCGCATCCGAAACCGCAAAATAAGCCCCCACATCCTTGATTTTTGCACTCTTGAGCCATGTTTTTGCAATCATCTTTACTGCCGTCCGGTTTGCCGCGTCAAAGACCAGCTTGCCGCCGGAGAAAGCGTCTGCCATACCCTGCACAAGAGTTTTGACCTGCTCGGTTAAAAAGTAGTAGAACACGCCGGAAGCGAAAAATACTGCGCCGCCGGAGGCGTCGATTTTTGAAAACCATTCAGTATTATTCAAATCGCATGGGATGTTTTCTTCACGCTCCCCGGCGGGCAAAAGCTCGTTACGCACGGCGATGACATCCGGGAAATCAAGATTGTAGATCTTGCAGCTGCCGTTGTCGCAGCTTCTTCCGGTGCTGTCCAGCCCGCAGCCCAGATTGACCACCGCCGCATTGGGGTGGACTTTCAGGTAATCCCGCACCTCAAAAGCAAGGTCATTCTGCCGCATGGCAACCTCCAGCGAGCCGAAACGCTGCATCAGGCCGCGGGAGTTTTTCTCCGCCTCAGAAAAATCGTAGTCGATCTCGTCAATCAGGCGCACCGCCGTTTCATCTTGGTAGAGATTCGGATACAGCTCCGAACATACCTTCCTGGCATACAGCGGAATGATCAGCGTCTCCTGTACGGTGTTTTTCTCGATTTTGTATTTCATAGGTTCCTACCTCCGTGAATAAAAACCGTCATAATTGCCGCCAGCACTGCCGAAATGACCGCCATGCCCACTGTGCCGAACAGCCACTTTTTCTGCTTGTCTTTTGCGGTAATGTACGGTTTGAGATCCTCTGTTCCGGGGATCGTCCATGCGTTTGTGTGCCCGACCCAGTAGTCGTCAACGAGAAAACGGTCCATCAAGTTCATCACCGATAAAATAACGAGCATTTGCCAGAAGCCCGCAAGAAAGCCCCGTGCACCGTTCACCGCATAGACGCACACCAGCACATAGGCAATATAGCCGGGAACGCATACCGCTTTGAAAAGCAAAGCGTTCCGCTTTATTTTTTCGCGTGTTGTAAGCCCCAGCGTTACGCACCTGTTCTGAACTTCCGAGCTGTAAAGATGCACCATTCCCACCGCGCCCTTGCGGATACCGATGGCGCAAACCAAAATGAGCAGAACGCCAAGTCCTATGCCTTCCAAAATCACTTGTAAAATCATCATTTACTTCCTTATCCCAAAGCCACATCAAGCGTCATCATGACGCTGAATCCTACCGCAAAGAACACCGTGCCGAGATTCGAGTGCCGCCCCTGCGACATTTCCGGTATCAGTTCCTCTACCACCACATAGAGCATTGCACCTGCGGCAAAGCTCAGCAGATACGGCAGCGCCGGGATCACAAGCTGCGCTGCGAGAAGCGTCAGCACCGCGCCGATAGGCTCGACAACGCCGGAAAGCACACCGCCGAGAAACGCTCGGCCCTTGCGTTCCCCCTCCGCCCGGAGCGGCATGGAGATTATAGCACCCTCGGGAAAATTCTGAATGGCAATGCCGAGGGATAGCGCCAGTGCGCTTGCCGCAGTAATCTGCGTATTGCCCGAAAGAAAGCCTGCATACACCACGCCGACTGCCATTCCCTCCGGGATATTATGTAAGGTAACAGCCAGCACCATCATGGTGGTGCGCCCGAGCTTGCTTTTCGGACCCTCGGCCTGTTCACTTCCCACATGAAGATGGGGAATCAAACGGTCAAGCAGGAGCAAAAACAGCACACCGACCCAAAATCCGATAAAGGCAGGGAGGAAGGACAGCTTGCCCATGCCCTCCGACTGCTCAATGGCGGGGATCAGCAGGCTCCAGACAGACGCTGCCACCATCACCCCGGCGGCAAAGCCGGCAAGGGCGCGCTGCACCGGATCGCTAAGGGATTTTTTCATAAAGAACACGCAGGCCGCGCCCAGCGTTGTACCCAAGAAAGGGATCATGATTCCAAGAAAGGTTTCCGTTTGTCTCACCGCCTTTGCTTTACAGTATTATTTGTTTCTCCTGAAGCCCGCCTCATCCCGGTATTCGGGATGTTCCTTTAAGTATGGGTCTTTATCGCCGCAGATGGTATAGTCGCACCGGCAGCCGTCCACGCAGGTGGTCGTCCGTATAAGCCTTGCGTGGAGCAGCTCCATGGAGGCATAGTCCACATTGCACAGGGCGGGCATGATATCCGTAAGGCCGTGCCGGATGGCAAACTCCGCTGCCGGGCACGCCATAAATTCATAATAAATAGGCTTGTCGGTTTCGTAAGGCGCAACCGACATCTCGTAATCGTGCCATTTGTCGCAGCCACTTTTCGCACGAACAAACGCCTTGTACATCAGCTTCCTCCAAAACGGCTTGTTGCAGTCCACAAATCTCAGCTTGCGGAAGGTCGGAAGAATCAGATTTTCCTCCATCTCTTCGATTTCACGGAACGAAGTAACTGCTTTGCAGACCACATAATAGCTCATGATGGCGATGCAGTCATAGGTGCCGCCTACGCCGTTGTGGAAGTTACGTTTGCCGCCCAAATCTGTACGCCAGTCGGAGAGGAAGTCCACATACTGCCGCTGTACCTTTTCCCATATTGCCTCCCGCTCTGCGTCCGGATAGTGCAGGGCGATCTTCGCCCGTATCTCTTTCTTGCAGGGCTTTGAATACAGCACATGGCTTTTGCGGTCAAATAGGAGCTTCTTGTCCTTCATCTGATTGCCTCCGTGTTTCAATCATCACACGACCGTTTCCGATCTCATTTTTTCAAAATGTCCGCGATTTTCGCAAAGTCCTCTTTTGCCTCCTTGAAGATCGGCAGCATACAGTAGCAATGCACCATCTTCGGGCGGGCAGACACCGTATAGGGGACATTTGCCCGTTTGCAAGCGTTTTCAAAATCGGGTAAAGCACCGTAGAGCACTTCGTCGGCAGAATAGAAGAAGTGAATATCGCCTACGCCGGTAAAATCTCCCCGGGAGCCGGAGAGCATATAGTCCGGCACATTCTCGCAACCATGCCGCATGAATTTTTCCACCGTTACCATAAAGGCATAGTCGATGGAAACATCTCTTTCATTGAGCGCCTGCATCCGCGCCTTTTCCGCATCGTTCCATGGCACTTCGCCGGGAGATACGGCGACGATGTGCCTCGGCTGCGGCAGCGGCTCGGGCTGCGCGTTGTTGTGCGCCGCGATCCCCAAAGCCAGCGCACCGCCGGAGGAAAAACCACAGGTGCTGACATTTCCGCCGCCATACAAGCCGACCATTCTGCGGTAACATTCGTACACCATCGCATAGGTCTCGGTAATACAATGTTCCATGCAGAGCGGGTAAAACGGAAACCACACATCACAGCCGGTATCGCGGCAGAGCTTGCGCATCACAGGCAGGTCGCCCTTATCGGGGCCGATCACCATACCGCCGCCGAAGAAATAGAGGATGGCGCGCTCGGACGGCTTCGGATGCTCTCGCACGATCAGGCAGGGGAAGCCGTTTACCGCGATCGTTTCATAATATGCCTTGCGGTCGGTGGGCGTAAAAACGCCACGATGCCGGTTCTGCTTTTCAATTTCCTTTCGCAGTGCATCCTCCGGCAAGGCGAACGCCTTTTTCGCGCCGGAGAGCTTGTACGCCGTGCGCAGGATGGATGCAAAAATGCTCATGGCTTTTCTCCCTCATTTCCACGCCGTAATGCAGAGCCAGCTTTTCTTTTTGTGTATCTGCACATCGTGAAAGCCTGCCTGCTCCAGATACATCTTCAGCTCGGCGTCCTTGTAGATGGTCATGCCGCCGATGATCTCCGTCCACTTCTTGTCCTTGTCCGTGTCGCCGTTGCTTTCGTTGCAGATAAGAAATGTCCCGCCGGGCTTCAGCACCCGGTAAACCTCCCGGAAGCACTGCGGCAAATCGGGCCAAAAATAGACGGTCTCAAAGGCCGTTACAGCATCAAACCAGTCATCTGCGAAGATCATATCCGCCACGCTGCCTTGCAGAACGGTGCAGCGGCCCTCCGCTATGGTGGCCTCGTTGACCTTTTTGGATTTCTCCACACTGACGGGGGAATAGTCAATGCCCTTGACAATACCCTCCGGACATTTTTTCAGAAGTCTCTTGATGTTCGCCCCTCCGCCGCAGCCGCAGTCCAGCA
>ERZ1504931.646-NODE-646-length-10795-cov-4.222253_pt1 | contig 10795 bp, 8 predicted proteins | sample MGYA00574602_ERZ1504931 | MGnify/ENA primary metagenome ERZ1504931 (study PRJEB39906, sample SAMEA3182102) | gut metagenome | biome: human; feature: gut; material: Stool; isolation source: human stools | place: Canada | collected 2013-02-18 ...
GGGGGAAAGGATTATGAAGGTATTTCTCTCGAAGAAGACTATATCTTCTGCGGTTTACCCAATAGGATTCCCGTCGGACGATACCACTCCTGGGTAGTGGATACGAAGGACTTTCCCGAAGCGCTGGCCATTACCGCCATCAGCCCCGAAGGACAAATCATGGCGCTGAAACATCGGGAGTATGACATACACGGCATCCAGTTCCATCCTGAATCGGTACTGACACCCGACGGAAAAACAATCATAAAAAACTGGCTTTTCAAATGAGGCACTTCAGAAAAAGAGTAAATTCAATCGTCAAATCGTAAATCGTCAAATCGTAAATAAATAGATGAAAGCAATACTCACCCGTCTCTTCAATCACGAAGAGCTTACGTCGGAGGAGACCAAACAAATCCTCCTCAACATCACCAAGGAAATGTATCCTGAGGCGCAGATAGCAGCCTTGCTCACTGCCTTCCAGATGCGAAGCATCACTGTGGACGAGCTTATCGGTTTCCGCGAAGCACTGATGGAGACACGCCTTCCCATCGACTTCGCCCCCTATCGCCCCATCGACATTGTGGGTACGGGCGGCGACGGAAAGAACACCTTCAACATATCCACCTGCGCTTGCTTCGTGGTGGCAGGAGCCGGCTACAAGGTTGCCAAGCACGGCAACTACGGAGCCACTTCCGTGAGCGGAGCCAGCAATGTCATCGAGCAGCACGGCGTACGCTTCACCAACAACCCCGACACGCTGAAACGCAGCATGGAGGAGTGCAACATCGCCTACCTTCATGCCCAGCTTTTCAATCCGGCGATGAAGTTTGTCGGTCCCGTACGCAAGACGCTGGGAGTACGCACCTTGTTCAATCTGCTCGGCCCGTTGGTGAATCCATGCTGTCCGGCATACCAGCTGCTCGGTGTGGCAGACCTCTCGCAGATGCGCCTATACACCAACGTATTCTATAAACTCGGCATTGACTTTGCCGTGGTCAACAGCCTCGACAGCTACGACGAAATCTCCCTGACGGACGAGTTCAAGGTGATGACCCGCAACTACGAGCGCATCTACCGTCCGCAGGCTCTCGGCTTCAAGGATGCCCGTCCCGAAGAACTCTTCGGCGGCGCATGCAAGGAAGATGCCGCCCGCATCTTCGACAATATCCTTACGGGGCATGCCACACCTGCACAAACGCAATGCGTCATTGTCAACGCCGCCTTTGCCATCCAGGTGATGGAGCCGCAGAAAGAGATTGAAGAGTGCATCGCCATCGCACGCGAATCACTGGATAGCGGACGGGCGCTGGCGACACTGAAAAAATTTATCGAGATTAATAAATGAAGCAATGAAAGATATACTGTCCGAAATCATCGCCCATAAGCAAACAGAGATTGAACTGCAAAAGCAAACCGTCTCTCTGGAACAGTTGCAGGAGCAAGCCGGAATCATCATCCGGGAGAATGCAGCCCACCGCCGCAGCATGAAGCAGGCCCTTGCCGCTTCTTCTACAGGAATCATCTCCGAGTTCAAACGCCGTTCACCCTCCAAAGGCTGGATAAACGAGGCTGCCCGGGCAGAGGAAATACCCGCCTCCTACGAAGCCGCCGGCGCCGCCGCCCTCTCCATCCTGACGGATGGGAAGTTCTTCGGCGGTACGCTGCGCGACATCCGCACGGCCCGTCCGCTCGTCCGCATCCCCATTCTGCGCAAGGACTTCATCATCGACAAGTACCAGCTTCTGCAAGCCTGCATCGTAGGTGCCGATGCCGTACTGCTCATTGCCGCCTGCCTCAGTCCGGAGCAGTGCAGCACTCTCACCACCCAAGCCCACGAACTCGGGCTGGAGGTATTGCTCGAAATCCACAGCCCTTCGGAACTCTCCTATATAAATAAGGAGGTCGACATGGTGGGTGTCAACAACCGCAACCTCGGCTCCTTCGTCACCGATGTAGAAAACTCCTTCCGGATAGCCCGGCAACTGCGCGAAGCCACCCACGGACCGGCATCCCCGCTCCTTGTCTCCGAAAGCGGCATCTCCGACCCCGAAACCATCTGCCGCCTGCGTGCCGCCGGCTTCCGCGGTTTCCTCATCGGCGAAACCTTCATGAAAACAGCCAATCCGGGCGAAACCCTGAAAGAGTTCATCCAAGACAGTCTCATAATTGATAATTAAAAGCTGAAAGTTGATAATTGAAAGTTGATAATTGTAAATACAAAAGTCTCTCATACAGCGTTACATCGCGCAGCCAAATTGTAAATAGTAAATTGTAAATCGTAAATAAAATGTCTCCTCTCATCAAAGTATGCGGAATGACCGAAGCAGAAAACATCCGCAATGTAGAACTGCAAGGTGTAGATATGATTGGTTTTATCTTCTACCCCAAATCTCCCCGTTGTCTGTGCCAAATGCCCGGGTATCTGCCAGCCTGCGCCAAGCGTGTCGGCGTCTTTGTCAACGAAAGTAAGGAAAACATCCTAATGTATACCGACCGTTTCGGCCTTGACTACATCCAGCTGCATGGCCATGAAGCTCCCGAATACTGCCGTTCCCTGCGCAATGCAGGCCTGCACCTCATCAAGGCTTTCTCTATCTTGCTGCCCAAGGACCTGCTTGCCGTATCTGCCTACAATGGTCTGTGCGACTACTACCTCTTCGACACCAAGACCCCGCAGTACGGCGGTTCCGGCAACCAGTTCGACTGGAACCTCCTGCACCGCTACAACGGTCCCACCCCGTTCCTGCTTAGCGGTGGCATCAACCCCTACAGCGTAAAAGCCCTCCGGGAGTTTCGCCATCCCTATTTCGCAGGTATCGACATCAACAGCCGTTTCGAAACGGCACCGGGAATAAAGGATGTGGAACGCATCTCAAACTTCCTGAAAGAACTGAAGGGAGGTATGATTTGACGATTTACTATTTACTATTTGGCTGCGCAATATACGCCGCATGGCAAATTGTACATTGTACATGGTAAATAGTAAATAGTAAATTGTCAAATAGTAAATAGTACCATGCAGCGTTATTGCGCAGCCAAATAGTAAATAGTAAATTGTAAAATAGTAAATAAAAATAGTATGTTGAACCGCATTAACCAACTTTTCCAGGACAGCCCCAAGAATCTGCTGTCCATTTACTTTTGTGCAGGCTGTCCCAACCTCGACGGTACTGCCGACGTTATCCGTGCCCTCGAAAGAAACGGAGTCAGCATGATTGAAATCGGAATTCCGTTCAGTGACCCCATGGCCGACGGCATTGTCATTCAGAACGCCGCCACCCGCGCCCTGCACAACGGCATGTCCCTCCGCCTGCTTTTCGAACAATTGCGCGACATCCGTCGCGATGTCCGCATCCCCCTCATCCTTATGGGGTACCTCAATCCCATCATGCAGTTCGGCTTCGAAGCCTTCTGCCAGAAGTGCGTGGAATGCGGCATCGATGGCGTCATCATTCCCGACCTCCCTTTCCGCGATTACGAAGAGAGTTACAAAGCCATCGCCTCGAAGTATGACATCCGTGTCATCATGCTCATCACCCCCGAAACCAGCGAAGCCCGCGTCCGCGAAATAGACGCCCACACCGACGGCTTCATCTATCTGGTGTCCAGTGCCGCCACCACCGGTGCCCAGAAAGACTTCGACACCCGGAAGCAAGCCTACTTCAAGAAGATAGAGGATATGAACCTGCGCAATCCACGCATGGTAGGCTTCGGCATCAGCAACAAGCAGACATTCGATGCCGCTTGCGCCCACTCATCCGGTGCCATCATCGGCAGCCGCTTCGTCACGCTGCTCAACGAGAAGGAAGGAGATGCGGAAAAGGCTATCAGGCAGTTGAAGGAAGATTTGAAACAGTGAGCTTATTCAAATTTCATACAATATATTTTTCGCAATGAAAAAATAAAAGAGACAAAATCTGCAAAGACTTGTCTCTTTTATTTTCTCCCCATCTCATATTTCACTATCTTTGTGCCCGAAAAAAGCTCTAATACGAATATCATGAAAGTCGATTGCCCTTCCGTACTATTGATTTACACTGGCGGAACTATCGGAATGATAGAAAATCCCGAGACCGGTGCGCTTGAGAACTTCAACTTCGACCAACTGCTACAGCATGTTCCCGAACTGAAGCGCTTCAACTACCGCATCTCTTCCTATCAGTTCGACCCACCGATCGACTCTTCCGATATGGAGCCTTCCCTCTGGGCAAAGATTGTAAAAATCATCAACTACAACTACGACAATTTCGACGGCTTCGTCATCCTGCACGGTACCGATACGATGGCCTATACAGCCTCCGCCCTCAGCTTCATGCTCGAGAACCTTTCCAAGCCGGTCATCCTCACCGGTTCCCAGCTTCCCATCGGCACCCTGCGCACCGACGGGAAAGAGAACCTCATCACCGCCATTGAAATAGCCGCCGCCAAGCATCCGGACGGTACCCCTATCGTCCCCGAAGTGTGCATCTTCTTCGAGAACGAGCTGATGCGGGGCAACCGTACCACCAAAATCAATGCCGAGAATTTCAACGCTTTCCGCTCCTTCAACTATCCCCCACTGGCAAAGGCAGGCATCCATATCCGCTATAACGAGCACCTCATCCGACGCCCCGACCCGTCGCGCCCCATGAAGCCGCACTACCTTTTCGACACCAATGTCGTAGTGCTCACCCTCTTTCCCGGCATCCAGGAAAGCATTATCAACTCCGTGCTTCATGTTCCCGGCCTGAAAGCCGTTGTCCTCAAGACTTTCGGTTCCGGCAATGCCCCCCAGAAAGAATGGTTCATCCGCCAGCTGAAAGAAGCCAGCGAACGTGGCATTGTCATCGTCAACATCACCCAATGCCAAAGTGGCGCCGTCGAGATGGGACGTTACGAAACCGGTCTGCAACTTCTCCAGGCAGGTGTCATCAGCGGCTATGACAGTACCCCCGAATGTGCCGTCACCAAACTCATGTTCCTCCTGGGGCATGGACTGGACCAAGCCGAAATCCGCCACCGCATGAATTCCGACCTGGCAGGAGAAATCACCAAGATTTAGTAAAGCGGCAATACAGAGGGCATTTAGTAATATTGATAATTTTCAAGACAAACTTGCATTATCTATCCATACAAAATCGTTAAAAAGCGTTAACCAACACGCTTTTATCCCCCATTAATAAAGCTTATTAGTTTAAATAAACGTACTTTTGCTTACAATCAAGCAAAACAAATGTAAAATATGGGAGAGAATATCCAATACAAACGCTTTCTGCCGCTTGTTATTCTTGCAATGAGTATACTGCTGCAGGGTTGTAAAGACGATGTTTTTAACCCCGAGAAAGTGAAAGCAGCCTATCAGGATAGGTTTCCGGTCAAGAACATAGACCCGGCTATGGATTGGAAAATGACTCAGCAGGTCCGGGTCAATGTTTCTGTATCCGAAGATACCGGCATCGACTACACCATACGTATTTACGACAAGAACCCCTTAATCAGCCGGTCATCCGCCAAACTGCTGGCAGAAGGCACCGCCAATAATACAACAGTATTTACTACCGTCATGGACTGCCCTTCTGTGCTGACGAGCGCTTTTGTGTGCCGCACCGATGCACACAGCCGCAACATAGTAAAATACGTATCCATCCAAAACGGTCAGCTCCATGCCGCTTTCGGCAGTTCCCCTGCAACTACACGTGCCGCATGGACACGCAGTGTCAGCATCGAGACCTATTCACCGGAAAAGTCTGAGGCGGAAATCACCGCAATGCTATCAAGTGCCGAAGAAATAAGGCCGAATACCGATTTTCAAAACGGAAAAGCCTACAAAATCTCCAAAGACAATATATATAGGAATAAAATCAGCAAGGACGGCATGGGAAGTGACAATCCGGCCATCATCATCATTGAAGGCAGCTGGGAACCCAATGGAAACAACATGACCGTTGAACGAGGCTTCGAATTCTATGTGATTGACGGAGGGGAAATCGTGATACCGGACGAGCACACCTTCACTTTAGTGCAATCCAGCCGGTTTATCGTCTACGCGGGTGGAACCATCAAAGGGAACGACATCGAATTGACCAATGCATCCGGAGGCAGCTACAACTACAATGCCGGCACTATGGAAATAGATGATTTCCATGTCAGCCAGGGAGGAGCATTCTATAATTGCGGTACCGTGCGTGTCGATGAAATGAATTTCGACAGCGGATGCAAATTCATCAACCAGGGCAAAGCCTATATCGGGAAAACCGACAGCAACATCACTATAGACAACGGATGCTATCTATATGCGGAAGAATTTGTAGGCACACTGAACATGGGAGACACCTCTTCTGCAGAGATAGAGGATTTCGGGGACCATAGCAACAATTACAACACCCAAATCACGATGGGTGACAACTCCATGATAACCGTACTTGATGAAGCAGAATTGTCACAAGCACAATTTATGGGTCCAAACAATGAATATGCACTGGTAAAAATCAATAAAATTGAAGATATAGGAAATTTCTCCAGTCAGGGAAACATTCATTATGAAGTGAAAGAAATTGACGATGATATCACCGAGGATATCTGGTGGGAAGCCAAATTCCTTGATGCCATCAAGAACACCGAAGGAACCATATCCAAATGGGGAGAATCCCCCATCACCATTCCTGCCGGAGACTGTACGGGCGAAGGCAATACTCCGGACGAGTCCGGCTCAGAAACCCCTACAGACCCGGTCTCCTATACGTACGTATTCGAAGACAACTTCCCGTTGGTAGGCGACTATGACTTCAACGACGTGGTCTTGGACGTGGAGACCTACTATCACCGCGAGAAAAAGACGAACCACATCAAGCGCATACAGCTCGACGTGACCCTTGCTGCAGCAGGAGCAAGCAAGCCGTTGGGCGTAGGGCTCCGGATTACCGGAATCAATAAATCCGATATCCGGGAAGTCAAGACCGGAGGCGACGATTCGCGTTTCCAGGAGTCATTCAACAGCTCGTACAACAAATTCAGGTATAACAACGTTACTTACATGGAAGATTCCGATCCGAGTGTCGTAATCCCCATCGCAGGCGAGGTGCACAATGTATTCGGAGTTGAACCGGGTGAGATGGTAAATACCGGCATTGGAGTAACCGCCAAAAAGTACACTTATGAAGTCATTATTGAACTGGCAGACCAAACCCGGACAGAGCCCCCATTCTCAAAAGACAATCTGGACTTCTTCATCTGTTATCAATATAAAAGCATGGAACAACGCATGGAAGTCCATCTTTACGAATTTTGGGGATATGGCGCCACTGCCGCCGGAACCATACAGCAAGAGAATCTTGACTTGGCAGGCAACAACACGTGGGCAATCTGCGTGCCGTATGGCTTCCGCTATCCCAAAGAAACAATCAATGTGTCACGTACTGATATCCCCGAGGCAAGCGCATATCCGGAATTCATCTATTGGGCCCAAGACAGAACCCAGTATACGGAATGGTACGAACACCCGGTAGAAGAAAATGTATATAGATAAATATAGCAAACAATTATCATAAACAATGAAACAAATATTATTTGTAGATGACAAACCTGCCATAGGCAAGGTACTCTCGGTCTATTTAGGGAAAGAGAATGAGCTGGTTTATTTCGAAGATCCCGTCAGGGCCATAGAATGGCTGAATGAGGGGAACGAACCCGCTCTCATCATTTCGGACATACGCATGCCCAAGATGACCGGCAGTGAATTCCTGGCATATCTGAAAAGCAATTCACTTTTCAAGGACATTCCGGTTGTGATGCTTTCCAGTGAAGAAAGTACCACCGAGCGCATCAACCTGCTCGAAGCCGGAGCCGAGGATTTCATACTGAAACCTTTCAATCCTATGGAGCTGAAGGCCCGTATCAAGAAATTTCTCTAAACGACAAAATCAATGGATATGTTATATTATATCTACATAGGTAGCAACCGCGTCACCATCGACCACTTGAGCAAAATTACGGGAGGCATGTTCATGGCTGTTTCATCCTGCAACAAAGCGGCGAAAGTCATCGACGGTATCCGCGAACGATATAACACATCTATCCTTTACGAACAAAGCGACCCTCAAAAAGACTGTGAAAACATCACTTTCCTGCACAAGCGTTTCCCACGCGTCTACATCATCCTTGTCACCGAAGGACTGCAGAAGGAACACCGCAAGCTCTATCTGCAGGCAGGTGTCAACAACACCCTTTCCCCCATGGCCAGCGAAGAGAGCCTCCAGCAAATGACAAAATTCCTCCAACTGCGCAAGGAGCATAAGTTGCAGGAATTCAGCCAGTCACACCGTAAGATATTCAACACCTTCCACCTGCCTATGTGGAAGCGTATCTTCGACATCCTTTTTGCCGTTGCCGTACTGATTGTGCTGTCTCCCATACTCATCGCGACAGCCATAGCCATCCGCGTGGAAAGCAAGGGAAGAGTGATTTACAAGTCCCAGCGTGTGGGCAGCAACTACCAGATATTCAACTTCCTGAAGTTCCGCTCCATGTACACCAATGCCGACAAGCGCCTGAAAGAGCTGAACGCCCTCAACCAATATAAGATAGAAGAAGAGCTTACGGACGAGCAGCCCGATATCCGCTTCGACGACCTGACCGGCACTTCTGAAGAAGAGGCTACCCTGCTGATTTCGGACGATTTTGTCATCTCTGAAGAAGATTTCCTTAAAAAGAAGGCCCAAGAAAAACAGAATACGTTTGTCAAGATAGAGAACGATCCCCGCGTCACCCGCGTAGGCCGTTTCATCCGCAAGTACAGCATTGACGAACTGCCGCAGCTGTTCAACGTCCTCAAAGGAGACATGAGCATCGTGGGCAACCGCCCGCTCCCCCTCTACGAGGCCGAGCTGCTGACCAGCGACGCGTATATCGAGCGCTTCATGGCCCCCGCCGGACTGACGGGACTGTGGCAAGTGGAGAAACGAGGCGGTGCCGGGAAGATGTCGGCCGAAGAGCGCAAGCAACTGGACATTAAGTACGCCAAAGAATTTTCATTCTGGCTGGACATGAAGATACTGTGCAAGACGCTGACAGCGTTTGTGCAGAAAGAGAATGTATAAAAATAAAGATAATAGGAATTATATGGCTTTAGAGATGATAAAAAGATATATCAAGTCCATCATTTACAGTGTAATCCTTTTAGGATTGTTGGGGGTACCTTTGTCTGTGGCTGCGCAGCAGGAGTTGACACGGGAGGAGCGCATCAAGATATTGGAAGCCTTAAAAGCCGAAGATGAAAAAACAAATATCAGTACAGTTGGTCTGATAACTTCAAGTATGCCTACGGAAATAGACAAATTAGAGCTTCCTCCCCTTTCTGTTTTTTTGGATGCTGTGATAGAAAATGCAACGGTAAAGCGTGCCCAATCACAAGTAGAACAAGTCAGAAACCAATACCGCCTGCAAAAGCGGAATTGGTGGAATTATTTCCGATTCAACGGGAATTATTCTTACGGACGATATAATGTGATTGGTAATGCTAGCGATGAATTCACCCCAATGTACCAAACAACGATGTCAAGTGCCCAACATAATTTTAACGTAGGCGCCAGTGTCGGTATCAGTTTAGGAGAATTGTTCAATCGTCCGTTAAAGCTCAAAGATTACCGTTATCAAATAGAACAACTCCAATATTCACAAGAAGAAGTGATGGAACAACGAAAGCTGAGAGTGTTGGAAGCCTATAATGCAGTTACCGAACAACTGGCAACCATCAAAGCGAAGGCCGAATCGGCTGCATTATACAATGCACAAATGAAGATTTCAGAGAATAATTTCATACAAGGCACTATTGACATTATCTCATTGTCTCTAGAACGTGCCCGCCGTTCCGGCGCCGTTGTTTCTTATGAGCAGGCTCGGGTAGCTTTGCACAACTCTATCGTTCTACTAGAAATGTTGACAAATGTGAAGGTCATTAAAGATAAATAACTCTTTATGGATATAGTACAATTTTTAACCCAATTCTTTTACCGCATCCGTTATTGGTTGCTGTGGGGAAGTCTCATAGTTACCGCATTGGTAATCTATTTTACCCAGTTCCTTCCCTTCAACTATACGGTAAATAGCAGTCTCTATGCTGGTATAACCAACAGCACCAATCTGGATGGAACAGAATTGTTGAATATAAATAGTACCTTTGACAATATCATCAATATTGCCAAATCCAAAAGTACATTGGAAAAAGTTTCCATCCGTCTGCTCGCCACCAACTTGGTCCATGGCGATGAATGGAAAGACAATATGTATATTCAAGCCAAACATTATCGCCAACTCGTTCAGGCCACTCCCAAAGAGGTTCTTGCCTTAGTCGATCGTTCGTCTGTAGACAAAACAACAGAAAACCTCACAAAATATCGCAAGGAAAGTGGACAGAATTATATTTATGCAATCTTCAGCCGTCCCACTGCCTACTACAGCTATGCAGCATTGAACACGATTGACGTAAAACGGTTGGGAACCAGCGACTTGATAGAAATCAATTACACAACTACCGATCCGGGTATTGCCCAAAATACGGTCAAGATACTGGAGGACGAATTAATGAAAGCTTATGAAATTCTGCGTTTCAGTGCCACAAACAATGTCATTGCCTATTTTGAGGAGGAAGTCAGAAAAGCTAAAGCCCTTTTGACAAGAGAAGAAGATGATTTAACTGATTACAGCGTTAAGGAGCAAGTCATCAACTATAACGAGCAATCGAAAGCATTGGCTCTGACCAAATATGCTGCTGATGACCGCATAGAGGCCTCTCAACGTACTTATGAGAGTGCTGTGGCATTACGCAAGATGTTGGAAG
>ERZ1504931.649-NODE-649-length-10769-cov-2.531641_pt1 | contig 10769 bp, 8 predicted proteins | sample MGYA00574602_ERZ1504931 | MGnify/ENA primary metagenome ERZ1504931 (study PRJEB39906, sample SAMEA3182102) | gut metagenome | biome: human; feature: gut; material: Stool; isolation source: human stools | place: Canada | collected 2013-02-18 ...
CATTATTGACGGGTTGTCTACTATGGTCATCAATAAACGCCTGGCAAAAGTCGTTTCCTGGTATGATAACGAATGGGGCTATTCCAACCGTATAGTGGATTTAGCTGTTTACATGGCAAAGAAAGGCCAGTAAAGTTTGCTTGTAAGTCGACATCCGGTTTTCGGGTGTCGGCTTTGTTTGCGTTTTTGTGAAAGTATAAATGCAAAACAGAAATAAGCGCGTTTTAAAGGAGGATGCAGTTTCGTGGATAAGAAAATCCTTTCTGATGTGAACGTTTCAGGTAAGAAAGTTCTGGTGCGGGTCGATTTTAATGTGCCGCAAGATGAGGCGGGGCATATTACGGATGATAATCGTATGCAGGCAGCTTTACCTACGATCCGGTATTTGTTGGAGCATGAGGCAGTGGTCATTTTAATGAGTCATCTGGGCAGACCTAAAGGCGAAGTAAATCTTAAATACAGCTTAAAGCCCGTGGCCGAACATTTAGCCGAATTGTTGGGTAAACCGGTTGCTTTTGTCCCGGATTGCGTGGGCGAAGCGGCGGAAACGGCAGCCGCTTCTTTGGAAGCAGGACAGGTGTTGCTGCTGGAGAATCTGCGTTTCCATAAAGAAGAAGAAAAAAATGATCTGGGTTTTGCCGAAAAACTTTCAACTCTGGCAGATGTATACGTGAATGATGGTTTCGGCGTTTCCCACCGGGCGCATGCTTCGGTGGAAGGAATTACGCATTTCCTTCCCAGCGCAGCCGGTTTTTTGTTGGAGAAGGAGATCCGCTTTATCGGGGGAGCTGTTCATAATCCGCAGCATCCGTTTGTCGCCATTATTGGCGGCGCCAAGGTTTCGGATAAGATCGGCGTTATCACCAATCTGTTAGGCAAAGTAGATAAGCTTTTGATTGGCGGCGGTATGGCCAATACCTTTTTAGCGGCGCAGGGCATACCGATGGGGAAATCGCTGGTAGAGACCGAAAAAATAGAAGAAGCCAAGCGGATTCTGGCAGAGGCAGCGGCAAATCAGGTCACCTTTTTATTGCCGGTGGATCTGGTTATGGCAAAGGAATTTAAGGCCGATGCAGAATATGAAGTGCAGACATTAGAGAAACTGAATCAGGACTCTATGGCGCTGGACATTGGACCTGCCACCTGCCAATTGTACAAAGACGCGGTTAAGAATGCAAAACTGGTTGTCTGGAACGGACCGATGGGTGTGTTTGAAATGGACGCATTCTGTAAAGGCACGGAAGCGGTGGCTAAAGCAGTAGCTGAAAGCGGAGCCGTCAGCATCGTCGGTGGCGGAGACAGGGTCGCAGCGGTCAAAAAGATTCGTTTGGAAGATAAAATCAGCCATATTTCCACCGGTGGCGGCGCTTCTCTGGAATATCTGGAAGGGAAGGTACTGCCGGGGGTAGAAGCACTGGACAATATACGCCGGCATCTGATTGCCGGGAACTGGAAGATGCATAAAACGGTAGATGAGGCGTTGGATCTGGCAGAAGGCCTGGTGGAAGAAACCAACGGTACGGAAAATGAGGTCGTTATCTTCCCGTCCTTTACTGCTCTGGAAAGCGTGGCGGAAGCTATTGATGGAAAAGCAGTAGGGTATGGCGCGCAGGACTTGTGTTGGGAAGATGCGGGTGCCTATACGGGGGCAGTTTCCGGTTCGCAGATTGCGGATATTGGCTGTGAATATGTGATCGTAGGACATAGCGAACGTCGCACGCTTTTTGGTGAAACGGATGAAGTCGTGGCGAAGAAAATCGCCGCCGCTTACCGCAACGGACTGAAACCGCTTTTGTGTGTGGGGGAAACTGCGGCAGAGCGGGAAGAAGGAATTACAGAAACGCGTATTGTGGCACAGTTGGAGAAGGGTCTGCAAGGAGTAGACAAAGAGCAGGCATCCGTCTTGACTGTAGCCTATGAGCCTTTATGGGCCATCGGAACAGGCAATACCGCTACGGTAAAGGATGCGCAGATCGTCTGCCTCTTGATCCGGAATACCCTGGAAAAATTATTTGGTGAAGCGGCGGCACGTCATATTCGCGTCTTGTACGGCGGCAGCGTAAAAGAAGATAATGCCGGACAGTTTAAAACAGAAGGCATTGATGGTGTGTTGGTTGGCGGTGCCAGTCTTCAAGTTAAAAGTTTTGCTAAGATAGTTAGAAGCTTCTGATGCAGAAACTCCTAAAGGAGAAAGAATGTCAAAGAAACCGGTTGTACTCATGATTTTAGATGGTTGGGGCATAGCTCCGGCCTCCGCTCATAATGCTGCTGTTTTAGCCCGGACTCCGCATCTGGACAGCTATTTTGCCCGGTATTCGCACACACGTCTGGATGCCAGCGGCGAAGATGTAGGTCTGCCTGCCGGGCAGATTGGAAATTCGGAAGTGGGGCATTTGAATATTGGCGCAGGCCGTATTATTTATCAGTCTTTGTCCCTCATTTCCAATGCCATTAAAGAAGGCAGTTTTTTTCAAAATAAAATATTACTTGAAGCGATGCAGCACGCCAGGGAGAAAAAAAGTTCTTTGCATCTTATAGGACTTTTGAGTGACGGCGGGGTGCATAGTCATATTAAGCACTTGGAAGCGCTGATTGATATGGCGCGGGAAATGGACCTATCCAAAGTGTATGTCCATGTTTTTTTGGACGGCAGGGACGTGCCGCCGCAAAGCGCGCTGCAGTATGTGCAGGCTCTGGAAACTTTCATGAAATGGAAAGGCACCGGTAAGATTGCTACTGTAAGCGGCCGTTATTATGCCATGGACCGGGACAAACGCTGGGAAAGGGTAGAAAAAGCGTACCGGGCGATGGTCAAAGGAGAAGGAGAAATCTTTACTTCTGCGGAAGAGGGGATCAAAGCCTCTTATGCGGCCGGGGTTCATGATGAATTCGTCGTTCCTTTTCGCGTAGTAAAAGGAACGAAGGCAGGGGCTGCCGCCGGCAACTTAAAAGTAGAAGCGGCCAGCCGGATTCGGAAAAATGACAGTGTGATTTTTTTCAATTTTCGCCCGGACCGGGCAAGAGAAATAACCCGGGCCCTGCGGGATAAAGAATTCCCTTATTTTGAACGAGCCAAGGGTTCCCACCCTGTTTACATGGTGAGCCTGACGCAGTATGACGAAACTTTTGATCTGCCTGTTGCATTCCCGCCGGAGCGCTACAAGAATACTCTGGGCGAGGTACTGGCGAAAAAAGGGCTGTACCAGCTGCGTATTGCGGAAACGGAGAAATATGCGCATGTGACCTTTTTCTTTAATGGCGGGGTAGAAGAACCTAATCAAAATGAGGATCGTCTCCTGATCCCTTCCCCTAAAGTCGCTACCTATGATTTACAGCCGGAAATGAGCGCTCCTCTGGTTACAGAGACATTGTTGAAGGCGTTGGATGAAGATAAGTACGATGTGGTCATTTTAAATTTTGCCAACCCCGACATGGTGGGTCATACGGGAATTTTGGCCGCTGCAGTGAAAGCGATGGAAGCGGTGGATGAATGTGCAGGCAAGGTGGTGGACAAGGTCCTCAAGCTGGGAGGGACGGTTTGCATCACGGCCGACCACGGCAACCTGGAAAAAATGCAAAACGAGGATGGCACGCCTTGTACTGCCCATACTACTAATAAGGTGCCCTTTATCATCGTTGATGGGGCGCATACCCGCATTGCGCGGGAAGGACGCTTGGCCGATATCGCGCCCACATTGCTGCGGTTGCTGGATATCCCTCAGCCGCAAGAAATGACAGGGCGCTGCTTGCTGGATTAGCAGGAAAGAAGCTTTTGCTTTTCCGATGGCAGGATTTTAACAAAAAATATTTGAAAAAAGAAAAGGTAGGGTGATGTTATGTCAATCATTACGCAGGCTTATGCACGAGAAATTCTGGATTCCAGAGGCAATCCCACGGTGGAAGTGGAAATCGTGTTGGAAGACGGTACGGTAGGCCGCGCAGCGGTGCCCTCCGGCGCTTCTACCGGCGCACATGAAGCGGTGGAACTGCGAGATGGAGATGTGCGTCGTTATAAAGGTAAAGGTGTGATTCAGGCGGTAGAAAATGTAAACGATGCGATTGCCGATGCGTTGATCGGCCTGGATGCTACGCGCCAAATCGAGATTGACGAATTGCTGATGCGTCTGGACGGTACTCCGAATAAAGGGAAACTGGGAGCAAATGCGATTTTAGGCGTATCTATGGCGGTGGCCAAAGCCGCTGCCAATTATGTAGGCCTGCCTCTGTATCAATACTTGGGCGGCACCAATGCTCATGAATTGCCGGTACCCATGATGAACATTTTGAACGGGGGACAGCATGCGGATAATAACGTAGATATCCAGGAATTTATGATCATGCCGGTAGGCGCGGCGAATTTTAGCGAGGCGCTGCGCATGGCGGTGGAGATTTACCATACATTAAAAGCGATTCTGAAAGAAAAAGGTCTGGGGACCGGGTTAGGTGACGAAGGCGGTTTTGCGCCGAATCTGAAATCCAATGCGGAAGCCCTGGATGTAATCGTGGAAGCGATTGAAAAAGCCGGTTTTAAACCCGGTGAAGAGGTGCAGCTGGCGATGGACGTGGCGGCCAGTGAATTTTATAAAGGCGGTAAATACCATATGCTGGCAGAAGGGGCTCCGAAAACCAGCACCCAAATGATCAATTATCTGGCAGAATTAGTCGAAAAATACCCGATTGTTTCCATCGAAGACGGATTAGCAGAAGATGACTGGAAAGGCTGGGCGGCCCTGACTAAAAAGTTGGGGGACAAAGTGCAGTTGGTAGGAGATGACCTGTTTGTCACCAATGTAGAACGCCTGGCAACGGGAATCGAGAAAGGCGTTGCTAACGCTATCTTAATTAAAGTCAATCAGATCGGCACTCTGACGGAAACGTTCCGTGCGGTAGAAATGGCTAAACGGGCCGGCTATACGGCTATCGTGTCCCACCGCAGCGGTGAAACGGAAGATACCACTATGGCCGATATTGCGGTGGCATTAAACGCAGGGCAAATTAAATCCGGCGCTCCGGCCCGTACCGACCGGGTGGCGAAATATAACCAACTGCTGCGCATCGAAGAAGATCTGGGACCGGCCGCTTCTTATAAAGGGATGGAAGATTCTACAACCTGAAATAAGCAGGGAAAACAAAAATTTGCTTTCCCTTTCTTTAAAACTGTAACAAAAATTTAACATTCTTATTGCCACGTACACAAAGGTATGGTAAAATACTGTGGTACTCATTAGAATTCAAGAAAAAGGGAGGTAAGTGAATGATAGCAACTGTCTTGATGGTTTTGGACTTTATCGTTTGCATTGCCTTGATTGGAGCAGTTTTGTTACAGTCCGGCAGAGGCGGCGGTTTGTCCAGTTCTTTTGGCGGCGGTGACAGTGCTTTTTTTGGTAAGGGAAATGATTTGGATACGGTCATGTCCAAGGCTACTGTGATTTTGGGCTCGGCCTTCGGCATTATTACGTTGGCTCTTGCTAAGCTCAATGCGTAAAGGCTGTCCGGTCGCACGCAAAAGGTCCGGAGGCAAAGTTGACCGGGTCGGTGCAGCTTTGCCGGTGCACTCAGTTATCAAGGGACTGGTTCCCTGAAATTTTAAATTATTATTTTGTCGAAAGGGGATTACATTTTGAGCAGCTTTATTATGTTTTCCATTGCTGCCGGTATTCTGGCGTTGTTAGTGGCTGCTTTTCTGAGCAGTTCTATCATGAAAGCCGATGCAGGCAGTAAATTAATGCAGGAAATTTCCGGTCATATTCACGAGGGCGCGATGGCGTTTTTAAGCCGTGAATATAAAGCACTGGCAATTTTCATCGTTGTGGTAGCAATTATTATCGGGATTTTCCTGACTCCGCAGACGGCGCTTTGCTTTGTTGGCGGCGCGCTGTTCTCAATTTTAGCCGGGTACTTCGGCATGAACGTGGCTACTAAAGCCAATGTTCGTACGACTGCAGCCGCGGAGCATGGTATGCCGCAGGCATTGCAAATCGCTTTTTCCGGCGGTTCTGTCATGGGCCTGGGCGTAGTTGGCCTGTGTTTGGCGAAAATGGTGCGAACATGGATATCGTTACAGGCTTTGGTCTGGGCGCCAGCTCCATTGCACTGTTTGCTCGTGTGGGCGGCGGTATTTATACGAAGGCTGCTGACGTAGGCGCTGACCTGGTTGGTAAAGTAGAAGCCGGGATTCCGGAAGACGATCCGCGTAACCCCGCTACCATCGCTGATAACGTAGGCGATAACGTAGGTGACGTGGCCGGTATGGGCGCTGACTTGTTCGAATCCTATGTAGGGGCGATCATCTCTGCCCTGACACTGGGCGCAGTAGCGTTTCAAGGCGGTGAAGGTGTTGCCTACCCCTTCCTGTTGGCTTTGTGCGGTATTCTTTCTTCGATTATCGGCATTCTGTATGTGCGTCACAGTAAATCTGCTAATCCGCAGGGCGCTCTGAACACCGGTACCTATATTGCAGGTATCCTGACTATTGCCGCAGCTGCTTACCTGTCCAATTCCCTGTTTGGCAACCTGAATGCTTTCTGGGCCATTGCAGCCGGTCAGATCGTAGGTCTGCTCATTGGTAAAATTACTGAAGTATATACTTCGGCTGACTACAGTTCCGTAAAACGCATTGCCGATCAGGCTGAAACCGGTCATGCTACGGTTATTATTGCCGGTCTGGCGGTAGGTATGTATTCTACGTTCCTGCCGATTGTGTTTATTGCGATTGCCGTATTCATTGCTTTCTTTGTAATGGGCGGCGCAGCCAATCCCGAATTGGGTATTTATGGTATTGCCCTGTCTGCTGTAGGTATGCTGGCAACTACCGGCATTACCGTTGCCGTTGACGCTTATGGTCCTATTTCCGATAATGCCGGCGGTATTGCGGAAATGTCTGAGCTGCCTGAAAGCGTACGTCAAATCACCGATACGCTGGACTCTGTAGGTAACACCACCGCTGCAATCGGTAAAGGCTTTGCTATCGGTTCCGCTGCGCTGACCGCTTTGGCGTTGTTCTCGGCTTACTCCCATGTAGTGAATCTGAAAGCCATCGACCTGTTGGATCCGGTTGTTTTAATTGGTTTATTTATCGGCGCGACCCTGCCGTTCGTATTTGGTGCTATGACAATGGAATCTGTAGGCGAAGCGGCCAATGAAATGGTTGTGGAAGTGCGCCGTCAGTTCCGTGAGATCCCCGGCCTTCTGGAAGGTAAGGCCCGTGGTGATTATCGTCGTTGCGTAGATATTTCTACTGCAGCTGCGTTGAATAAGATGATCGTTCCCGGCGTTCTGGCGATTGCTTTTCCGCTGCTGGTAGGTTTTCTGCTGGGACCTGCTGCACTGGGCGGTATGATCGGCGGTTCTCTGGCCGGCGGCGTATTGCTGGCTATTATGATGGCCAACGCAGGTGGTGCCTGGGACAATGCGAAGAAATACATTGAATCCGGCGTACATGGCGGTAAAGGATCTGATTCCCATAAAGCGGCGGTAACCGGTGATACGGTAGGCGATCCGTTTAAAGATACTTCCGGACCGTCCATGAATATTCTGATCAAACTGATGACTATCGTGTCTCTGGTATTTGCTCCGGTATTAGCTGCTCATGGCGGTTTGTTGTTGGGACTGTTCAGATAATTAATAAGTAAATACATAATTAATAAGTAAATACATAATTAATAAGTAAATACGCAGTGCAGTAATTTTTAAGTAAAATAGCAGGGTAGAACAAAGATGTTTTTCCACTTCTTACCCTGTGACAGAAAATCCCGCATTTGGCAATGGGTCTTTCGTGATGATACCTGTTGTGCAAAAGGCGGGATTTTGCTTTTGAAATCTTTTGGACCGCATCGCGAATTATGGCAGGTTGTGTTATAATATTTTCGACAACGGCAGTGCAGTAAAACTGCGTATCATCCAATCTGAATAAATCAAGAGGAGAGTGTGTATGAACGAGCAGGTACGTCATGGAGCGGAAGAATTTTTTCTGCCGGGCAGCAGCGAAAAGGGCGTGGTGCTGGTTCATGGTTTTACCGGAGCGCCGCCGGAGATGCGCCTTTTGGGTGAATTTTTGCAGGAACGGGGCGGTTTTACGATTCTGGGCGTACGTTTGCCGGGGCATGGTTCTACCGTGGAGGATCTGGAAAAAACGCGTTGGCCTGACTGGTATCAGGCGGTAGAAGAGGGTGTGATGCGCTTGCGGCAGCACTGCGCGCATGTATACATCGTCGGCTTGTCTATGGGCGCTCTTTTGGCGATGAAGGCCGCGGTAGAATTGCCTGTCGAAAAAGCTGCTTTTTTAGCGGCTCCTATTTTTTTACAGGATAAAAGACTCCCTTTTGTAAAGGTGCTGCGTTATTTTATCCGTCGGGTAAAAAAACATAAGCGATTTTATAATGTGGGGCAGGAGTACCAGCAAGGGTATGAGGAAACGCCCACAAGGCCCTTGCCCAGTTTATTGGGCCTGCTGGCTCTTTGTAAAAACGACTATTTACTGCGCATCCGGATCCCTGTTTTGATTGTCCAAAGTAAAGATGAAAAGACGGTGGAGCCTGACAGCGCCCGGTATATTTATCAACGCCTGCGCTCTGTGCCGCCGGCGGAGAAGGAACTTTTGTGGCTGGAAAATTCCGGTCATATCGTGACTTTAGGGGAGGCGCGGGAAGTGGTATTTGCCCGTTGTTTAGCTTTTTTTTCCAAGAATGCGGCGGTAAAAACGGAAGTTGAGTAAAACCGGAAAATCATTGCGTCGTTGAATGCACGATATAAAATACAGTCGCTGGAATGCAGGCGCCGGTAAGATGAAAGAGTGCGGGCGCCGGTAAGCTGAAAGGGCAGCAGGCGCCGGTAAGCTGAAAGAGTGCGGGCATCGTCAAGATAAAAGGCGCGTTTGATAACGGTATAGAGCCCTATGATTTTGATTACTACTTATAAATGAATAAAGGAAGGATATAAAATGAGTCAGATAAAAGAAAATGCGGCCGGTCAAAGTCGCTTTCCTTTAAATGAAGCCGAAAAAGAGTGGCTGCACAAAGAAGAAGAAAAAGCAGGAAAAAACCTGGAAGAATATCCTAAGGATAAAGTCTATGGTATGTGTTTTGCGTGCGGTGAAGATAATCCTGTGGGATTGCATCTGCATTTTTTCCCTGTCGCTGACGGACAGATGGCATTTTTTACTCCGAAGCCGGAACATCAAAGCTATAACGGAAGAATGCACGGTGGCTTGATTACGGTGTTGTTGGATGAAGTTATGGGCAACTATCTTTTCAAAAAAGAGGGGGTACCTGCCTATACCGCCCGTATAGACTTACGCTTTCGGGAGCCGATTGCCATCGGTTCGACCATTAAGTGCGAGGCCAGGGAAATCAAACGAAAAGGGCGTTTGGTGATAATGGAGGGAAAAATTATTAATCAGGGCGGCGCCATTGCGGCGGAAGCGGTCAGCCATTTGATGCTGGAAGCAAATAAATCCGTTGGTAAGATCAGGTTTTGACCGGGGAACAAAAGTTTTACCCAGATAAAAGCAAATCTTGAAGATATGAAATAATCGCATTGAAACTGTGGAATACACAGGCTGGTGTAACGAGGTGTTGGAAAAATGAGAGAAGAAGCTGTAAGAGATAAAATCTTGGCGTTCATGCAAGAGGCATCCTATGCTCCGATGACAGCGGAAAATATGATCGATGCCATCCCTGTAGATGGCGAGCAGTTGCATGAGTTTTGGGAAACAATCGTCACACTGGAAAAGGAAGGTTATGTGGTCAAGACCCGTTTTGAAACCTACGGCTTGCCGGAAAAAATGGGCTTGGTAGCCGGTCGTTTTCAATTAAGCAGCAAGGGCTTTGGTTTTGTTATCCCTGATAATAAGGGGGAACGCCCTGATGTCTTTATTCCTCCGCGCAAACTGCACGGCGCGATGAATAATGACCGGGTCATGGCCCGCATCGACAGCAACGCTCAGGGCCATCGTCCGGAAGGGGAAATACTGCGCATTATCAGTCGGGCTAATCGGAGGATCGTCGGCCTGTTCAAACAAAATAAAGAGTTTGCTTTCGTGACGCCGGATGATAAACATATTGGCGGGGATATTTATGTGCTGCGCAAAGACTTTGGCGGCGCCGTTACCAATCAGAAAGTTGTTTTGGAAATCACGGAATGGCCGACGGATCGGCGCAATGCAGAGGGTCGTGTAGTAGAAGTTCTGGGATTTGCAGGCAACCCGGGAATGGAGATACTCTCCATTATCAAACAATATGATCTGCCTTTGGATTTTCCGGATAATGTGAAAAAAGCTGCGTATCGGGTACCGGAAAGAATCTTACAAAAAGACTTACGGGGGCGGGAAGACCGTCGTACCTGGCCTGTGGTTACAGTGGACAGCGAGGACGCAAGGGATCTGGATGATGCTGTCTATGTGCGCCGTCTGGATAATGGCAGATTTTTGTTGGGCGTATACATTGCCGACGTCAGCTATTATGTTAAAGCTAAAACCTTATTGGATCGGGAAGCCCGTGAAAGAGGCACCAGTGTGTATCTGGTGGACCGGGTCCTGCCGATGCTGCCGTCTCGTCTCAGTAATGGTATTTGCAGTCTGAACGAGGGGGAAGATCGTCTCGTCATGGCCTGCGAGATGGAAATTGACAGCAAGAACGGACGGATCCTCAATTATCAAATTTTTCCCAGTGTGATCCGCTCCCGTCATCGTCTGAGCTATAATCTGGTTCGCGGCATTCTGGAAGAGAAAGTGCCGGAGCTGCAGAACCAATATATGGATATTGTTCCTATGC
>ERZ1504931.682-NODE-682-length-10421-cov-2.669786_pt1 | contig 10421 bp, 9 predicted proteins | sample MGYA00574602_ERZ1504931 | MGnify/ENA primary metagenome ERZ1504931 (study PRJEB39906, sample SAMEA3182102) | gut metagenome | biome: human; feature: gut; material: Stool; isolation source: human stools | place: Canada | collected 2013-02-18 ...
CCTTTACTTCATGCACACGTATCATATCCGTTCCGCCGAAAACAGCAGCTGTATCTGCGGCTATCGTTCCAAACAAACAGTTTTCCGCGTCGGAGTGTGATGCTGCTTTAATTACACGTTTATTTGAAAGAGCAGTAAGCAACATAACATCCTGCCTCTTCAACAGTTTTATATTTTTTATAAGAGTAAGATTATCCTCATAATCTTTACCGAATCCGATGCCCATATCAAGACATATCTGTTCTCTTTTTATGCCGAAGTTTTCACTCTTTTCCAACATATAGTCAAAAAAAGCATTGACATTTCCGACAACATTTTCTTCGTAATCGGTCATTCTGTCGGCATCACCGCCGCCTGTATGCATGACTATCCAACCGGCATTGTAATTTTTCACTAAGGAAGCAATATCCGGATTGAATCTTCCGCTTACGTCATTTACAACAGCCACTCCGTGCATTAAGCAGTATTCAGCTACCGCCGGATAAAAAGTGTCAACAGAAGTCGGTACCGAGAGCTTCGGAATTATCGCATCAATATACTCCTTGATAATTGAAAGCTCCTCGTTTTCCGAAAGCTCTTTGTGCCCCGGTCTTGTGGATTGCGCACCTATATCTATTATATCGGCTCCGTCGTTTTGCATTTGTAAAGCGTGGCTAAGTGCTGCACCGGGCGAATTCCATTTACCGCCGTCATAAAACGAATCCGGAGTTACATTTAAAATGCCCATTACATATGTACGTGTATTTAACTCAAAGCTGAAGTTTTTTCCTCGAAAAAAGAACACTTTATTTTGCTCCTCTCAAAAGCGACATTACTTCTGCGCGCGTTCTGGCATCTTTTCGCATTGAACCACGCAGTGCCGACGTAAAGGTAGTGGCTCCTGCCGCTCTCGCTCCGCGCATTGTCATACAAAGGTGTTCTGCCTCAACAACCACCGCAACGCCCTTCGGAGAAAGATTTTCCTCGAGAAAGTCGGCAATCTGCGAAGTAAGACGTTCTTGCAGCTGTGGCCTTTTAGCAAAATCCGAAACAATCCTTGCAAGCTTTGAAAGCCCTATCACCTTTCCGTCTGCCGGAATATATGCGATATGAGCTTTGCCGATAAAAGGAAGTAAATGGTGCTCACACATAGAATACATGGGTATATCCCTAACCACAACCATTTCATCATTATCGCCCTCATCAAACACCTTTAGCAGCCTATGAGGATCACTATAAAGTCCTGCAAATATCTCTTCATACATATTAGCTACACGTTTAGGTGTTTCAACAAGGCCTTCCCTGTCGGGGTCCTCACCTATTGCTATCAGAATTTCTCTAACAGCTTTTTCGATTCTTGCTTTATCCATTTAATTAACCTCTATTCAAAAACAAACTGTACCGTATATATATCATCGTCTTCGGCATATGTAACAGAAGAGAACTTTTTGCCGCATTGCTTATTGACATCAGCTAAGACATCATAAATACCGCTTTTATCAGCTAAATCGGTAATAGCCTTATTGAATGCGTAAGCGTTAACAAAACACACTTCTACTTGGTTACAGCTGTTTCTCACATTTTTTACCGCAGTAGAAGTCATAGCTTTCTTTTCGTTTTTGGTAAAACTCTCGAACATCAAATTATTTACTTTAAAATAGTTTGCATCAGTCGAAACACAATTGTTATCACTCGGAGCAAGATTGAAATGATTTGCTTTAATCATATCATCGGATAAATTAAAATATGAATGACTTACTGCAGCACTATCGTTATCATAATCGTCCCAGGTTAAATCGAGATGATAGTTTTTACCGTCAATATTTACAATATTCCACATATGACTTTCGGTTTTGCCATCCGAATTAGTAGCATCACCGCAAATCAAATAATTAATTACAGACAGTTTATCAAGAAACAGCTTTGCAGCTCGCGCATAGCCTTCACACACAGCCTCGCCGTTTATAATCGCATCATAAGACGAACCCTTTAAGCTTTCACCCTCATTATATACATAAATGCACTTGTCGCAGATATAATCATGTGTAAGCAATTCTTTTTCATAATCACTGCTGTTCTCCGGAACAGTCTTTAAGAACTCCGAAACAGCTGTATTAAGTTCATTTGTTTTTTTGTCACAATCTTCCTTATTTGCCGAATATTCCGGCACATAAAAGAATTTATTTCCGTCAGCTTTAACAGAACTTGACATACCGAAACATAAAATTCCCGGATTATCATATGTAACCGCATAAAACACTTTGCCGAATTCATCCTCATCAATTTGAGGAATTTCAATTTTTTCCGGATGTTCGCTGATATTATTTACAATAAGAGTGTACGCTGTCTTACCGTTATCAGTAAGCTGATTATAGTAATATCTTGACGGGTCATTTTCGTATATTAACTCGACCGATGAAAAATCGGTCGGAAGGTTATAATTCGAAAATCCGCACGACGATAATAACAACGCCAAGCACAAGGATAACAGTAACAAAAAGCTGATTCTACTTTTCATTTTTCTTTGTTACCTCCGGAAATTCATTTGCGGCAGAAGCAACATTTCCGCTCTTTTCCTGCACAAATAGCGTCAAAGCGGAGGAAACCTTCGAATAATCCACAACGGAAATATCAGTATCTGTATTATTCATTATAAAGTTAAATAATGTATCCTGCGCGGTAACATTCTTTGCTGTCATTAAAGCATTCAGTAAGGAGACCGCTGCATCTCGCCTACCTGAATTATCGGCATATAAAAAGTACTTACAAAACAAGTCGGAAGTAAGATTTTGATCACCTGCATCAAGCAACAGAGAAAAATCCGCACCTTTATAATTAATGTCAGACGGGATTCGAACAGTAACATCACCTATTTTCGATACAACCTTTTTAAGCTGTGTCTGACTCATTTTAATATACTTAGTAAAGCTGAGCCCTGATATATCCGTAAGCGGCTTTTCAAGTGCGGCAGCACCGCCCTTTTGATAAATGGCTTTAAGACTGTCGGAACCCACTGAGGTTTCAGCCGGCAATTGCACCACGGAAATACACTTGATGTCCATATTACAGTCGAGAGCTGAAACGCTGATCAATTCCCCGGAATCATCGGTAAACACAAGTAAAATACCTACCCTACCCGATAAAGCATATGATGCGGTTGTCAAATCTGAAGTTGATTCGTCCGAGTCGGTCGTACTTTGAACTAAATTGTTCAAATTAAAATCAACCGACTTCATAAATATAAATACCGAAATTGTTCCCAATATGATAACAAAAGAAGAAAAGGCGATGATAAAAGAACGCATTTTTTTCTGTTTGGCTTGTTTTTCACTCGAAAAATCCAAATTACGTATTTTTTTCTTAGGTTTCATCTTCTCACCGCCCTATAATAATTAGATTACATTATAACACAAATACAGCAATAATTAAAGATGTTATAGAGGCAATTTAATCTTTGCCGTAAAGAGTAAAGAAGCTGCTAACACAAAAAAGGCCGGCTGCAAAAGCAACCGGTCATACATTCAACCAACATTTTTAGGTCCGGCAGAAGTTTTAGCTTTGAATTTTTCCTTAACAGATGTTTTAGCTGTTTCGGTGAGCGGCTTTTCACCGTTCAGTACGCACTCCTTTGTTATAACGACCTTTTTTACATCGCTGTCAGACGGAATATCATACATAATAGGTAATAAAGTTTTCTCAATTATCGAACGAAGACCTCTTGCTCCGGTCTTTTTTTCAAGGGTTAAATCCGCAACCGCAGACAGCGCATCATCACAAAACTCCAACTCAACTCCATCCATTTTAAAGAGTTCCTTAAACTGTTTAAGAAGCGCGTTCTTAGGTTCGGTTAAAATTCTTATAAGTGCTTCTCTGTCAAGATTGTTGAGCGTTGTTATAACGGGAAGTCTGCCGACAAGCTCCGGTATAAGACCGAATTTTACCAAATCCTGAGGAATAACCTTCGAATATATCTTTTCAGTTTCCAAATTGGATTTATCCAAAACTTTACCGCCAAAGCCGAGAGTAGACTTGCCGGTACGGTTTTCGACGATTTTTTCTATTCCGTCAAAAGCGCCGCCGCAGATAAACAGGATGTTAGTTGTGTCTATTTGAATGAACTCCTGCTGAGGATGCTTTCTGCCGCCTTGAGGCGGAACATTGGAAACAGTTCCCTCAAGAATCTTCAGCAAGGCTTGTTGAACGCCCTCACCGCTGACATCACGTGTAATTGACGGATTTTCAGACTTTCTTGCAATTTTGTCGATTTCATCGACATATATAATGCCCTTTTCGGCTTTTTCAACATCGTAGTCGGCCGCCTGAATAAGACGCAGCAAAATATTTTCAACATCTTCGCCGACATAGCCCGCTTCGGTAAGAGTTGTGGCATCAGCAATTGCAAACGGCACATCCAGGATTTTAGCAAGGGTTTGGGCAAGCATTGTTTTGCCTACACCTGTGGGACCCAAAAGAATAACATTGCTCTTTTGTATGTCCACGTCACTTTTAGCACCGTAATATATTCTTTTATAATGGTTATATACCGCAACGCTCAATGCAACTTTTGCGTCGTCCTGCCCTACAACGTATTCGTCGAGAAGTTTTTTTATGTCGTGAGGCTTCGGAAGCGGTTTATCGGTTTGCGCTCTGTTTTTTCTGACGTGTTTAAATCCGCCGCCGTCTTCAATTATCTCGAGACAAAGTTCAATACAGTTATCACAAATGCATACACCGCCGGGACCGGCAACAAGCTTACCGACTTCATCCTGCGTTTTACCGCAAAAAGAGCAACGCATGGTCTTACCTTTGCTGTCATTATCTCTTGACATCAAAAAATCCTCCGAAATTATCTTTTGTAAAGTATTTTATCAACAAGACCGTAATCAAGTGCTTCATCAGCAGACATAAAGTTATCGCGCTCTGTGTCTTTAGCAATTATATCTATGGGCTTACCTGTATTATCGGCAAGTATCTTATTAAGTCTTTCTCTTATCTTAAGAATCTGCTTTGCGGTAATTTCAATCTCGGTAGCCTGCCCTTGAGCTCCGCCTGAGGGCTGATGAATCATTATTTCACTGTTGGGCAACGCAAATCTCTTTCCCTTTGCACCGGAAGAAAGGAGAAATGCTCCCATGCTGGCAGCCATACCCATGCAGATTGTCGATACGTCACACTTAATATACTGCATAGTATCATATATGGCAAATCCGGCAGTAACAGAACCACCTGGGCTATTAATGTAAAGACTGATATCCTTTTCGGGATCCTGCCCCTCAAGGTATAAAAGCTGTGCAACAACAAGACTTGCAGTAGCATCATTTACTTCATCGGATAAAACTATTATCCTGTCATTTAAAAGACGTGAAAAAATATCATACGAACGCTCTCCGCGAGATGACTGTTCAATTACATAGGGGACTAAAGCCATGGTTTTTCCTCCTAAAATCCTGCGGCGAAACGCAAAAGCGCCCGCCGCATAAAATAGCATTTAGATTATTGGAATAAAATTCGAATCTTATTCCGCTTTATCGGCCGACTTTTTATCATCAGCCTTTTCAGAAGTCTTTTTGGCTGCCGGTTTCTTTGCGGTGGCCTTTTTTGTTGCCGGCTTCTTTTCAGCTGTCTTCTTTGCAGCTTTTTCCTCTGTGACAACAGCGCTGTCAACAATTAAATCAATTGCTTTTCTGGAAGCGAGCTCCGGCTTAAGAGACTCAGCGGAAACAGCCTTTTTGATAGTATCTATATCCATATTATATGCATCTGCATATTTCTTGTATTCCGCTTCGATATCCTCTTCGGTAACCTCTATTTTTTCTTTTTCAATTATTTTTTCAAGAGCCAAATTAAGTCTTACCTGTGTTTCTGCTCTCTCTTTGAAGCCTTCGCGGAAGCCCTTCATATCCATACCGGTATATTTGAGGTATGTTTCGAGCTTTAATCCCTGTGACTGAAGACGATATGAATACTCATTAACGTCATCATCAATCGTTTTTTCTATCATTGCCTCGGGAATTTCAGCTTTTATACCCTTTGCAACTTCCTCAAGGAGTGTATTATGAAGCTCGTTTTCGGCATCATCATTTTTTCTCTTTTCAAGCTGCTTCTTAATATCCTTTTTAAGCTCATCAAGAGTATCGAATTCACTGACGTCCTTAGCAAATTCATCATCAAGTGCCGGTACTTCCTTAACCTTTATACCATGAAGCTTAATTTTGAACACAGCATCCTTAGAAGCGAGATCAGCCTGATAATCCTCAGGGAATTTAACATTAACATCAAACTTGTCCCCGATTTTGTGGCCGATAATCTGATCTTCAAAGCCGGGAATAAACTGATTTGAGCCTATGGTAAGCTCATATTTTTCAGCCTTTCCGCCCTCAAACGCCTTGCCGTCAACAAAGCCCTCAAAGTCGATAACAACTATATCGTTCTTTTTAACCGCTCTGTCATCAACATCCGAAACAGTTGAATTCTGCTCCTGCATCCTTGCAAGCTCAGCTTTAACTTCATCTGCCGTAACCTTGGTAGATTTCTTTGTAGCCTTAAGGCCCTTATACTCGCCGAGCTCAACCTCAGGCTTAACAGTTACTTTGAACTTCATGGTTACACCGTCATTGCCCATCTCGGGAATTTCAAGGTCATAAGGTGTATCAACCGGTTCAAGCTTCGCTTCCTCAATAGCGGAAGCTACCGCATCGGGATATATAGCCTCAAGAGCGTCCTCATAGAACACACCCTCGCCGTAATATTTTTCAATAAAAGCACGCGGAGCCTTTCCTTTTCTAAATCCCGGAATGGTAATGTTCTTTCTCTGCTTAAGATAAGCCTTTGTAACGGCATCCTTAAAAGTGTCGCCATCTACGCTTACTTCAAGCTCCCAAACATTGGTATCCACCTTGTTTGAAGATTTTAAACTCATACAAATTCCTCCTGAATATTTACAGTAACTATGGTATTATAACAGATAAGACCTTAAATTACCATACTTTTTTATTAATTTATTTTTTCTATCAGTTTAGGGCAGAATTTAAGATAATCTGCCGACAAAAGTTGAAAATGAATACCGTCTTTTTCACCGTTAAAAGAATTATGAACAGATGCACTGTGAAGATGTGCATAATAACATCTCTTTATATTCTTTTCAACCAACACATCATAAATCGTGTCGCAGATTTGCAAGTTGTTTATCGGCGGATAGTGTAAAAATACAACAGGCTCACCGCCTAATTTTTCTCCGCACTCTATTGAGCGGCGAAGTCTTTCGGCTTCACGTTTTACAACTTTTTTGTCGAGATCGCTCTCCGCGTCAAAAAACCAACCTCTCGTTCCGCAAATACTGATGTCACCGACCCTGTATGCATTGTTATGCAAAACAGACAGAGTTTCAAATTTGTTTTTTGAAAAAAACTCGTCCATTTTTTTCTTGGTGTTCCACCAATAATCGTGATTGCCCTTCATTATTATCTTTTTGCCGGGCAAAGAATTCAGCAGTTCAAAGTCCTTGTATGCTTCGGAAAGAGACATTCCCCAAGACACATCACCCATTATAACAACAGTATCACCCGGGTCAACTACCCTATTCCAATTTGAAACGAGTCTTTCAACATAGTTGTCCCATCCGCGAAAAATATTCATCGGCTTATCTGTGCCGAGCGACAAATGGGTATCGCCGATAGCAAATAATGACATACCAAAGCTCCGTTCAGACAACAAAAATCCGGAAATGAACAGATTAAATGTTGAGCATTTTGAATACTACATTTGCCATATCGTCTTTAGTCGTTACATCACCGAATCTTACTTTCTTATCTTTAAGCGTAGCAAGCTGCGGCGGTACGGGTTCGCCTGTAAGCGTGTGCAATTCATCAACCATTGAGAATTCGTCGGTAGATTGAACATCGCTTGTAAGGGCTGACAAAACACTTGCGGAGAATTTATACGGATTTGCAGTAGACGCTATTACAGTAGGCGTTTTATCGCCGCTTTCGCCGACATAATCCTCATAAACTTTGACAGCGACAGCCGTGTGCGTATCGCAAAGATAATGATATTTATCAAAGTTTTCCTTGATAGTCGCCTTTGTCAAGGTATCATCACAATAGCCGGCTCTGAATAATTCTTTGATTTTTTCAAAGAGCTGTTCCCCTACAGTATATTTACCGCTGTTTGCAAGCAATTTCATATATTCTCTTACTTCAGCATCATTTTCACCCGAAAGGTGGAACAAAAGCCTTTCAAGATTACTTGAAATAAGTATATCCATCGACGGAGATGCCGTGCAATAGAAATTACGATTTTTGTCGTATGTACCTGTTTTTAGAAAATCAGTCAGTACATTATTAGAGTTGGATGCACAAATAAGCTTACCTATCGGCACGCCCATTCTCTTGGCATAATAAGCGGCAAGGATGTTGCCGAAATTTCCGGTAGGAACTACAACATTCATTTCCTCACCGAGCTTTAGCGAACCGTTCTCGACCATATCACAATATGCCGATACATAATATACTATCTGAGGAACAAGCCTGCCCCAGTTAATTGAGTTAGCCGATGAAAACGCGAGATGGTTTTCTGCAAATTTCTTCTTAATTTCCGAATTTGTAAATATAGACTTAACTCCGCTTTGTGCATCATCGAAATTGCCTTTGATAGCACACACACTTACATTATTACCCTCTTGTGTAGTCATCTGAAGCTTTTGCATAGGACTTACACCGTCAACAGGGTAAAAGACAAGTATTTGAGTATTATCCACATCTTTAAAGCCCTCAAGTGCTGCTTTTCCTGTGTCACCCGAGGTTGCGACAAGAATAACAATCTTAGTATCCTTGAGAGTCTTGGAAGCAGATACGGAAAGAAGATACGGTAAAAGCTGCAACGCCATATCCTTAAAAGCGCATGTGGGACCGCGCCAAAGCTCAAGTATGCTTTCCTTATCAGATATCTTATAAAGCGGCGCAATTTTTTCGGAGCTGAAGCTCGACTTTTTATATGCACCCTCTACGCAATAATTAAGCTCATCCTCGGTAAAATCGGTAAGATAGAGCTTCAAAATCTCTTTTGCCCTGCCGGTATACGGAAGTGTACCTATTCTCTTAATATCATCAAGCGTAATATGCGGAATTTCCGTGGGAACAAAAAGTCCGCCCTCGGCCGAAATACCTTTTGTAATAGCCTCAGCCGAAGAAATCCTGATTGATTTGTCTCTCGTACTTGTGTAATACATAAATTTGCACTTCCTAACTGAAAAATCAGATGTATTTTAACATATAAATTACATATTTGCAACGATAAAAGCGTTTGCATTATCGAAGAAAATGCCATTTATCAATTCGTCGCTATAATTTTCTCTCGCAAGCCCGTTAGCTATTTTGTACAGTTTATCTATCCCACAAAGGTCATCGCTTACTGTGCATCCGTCAAAATCGCACCCAAGGCAAATAGTGTGTTCAGCTCCAAGCGAGCAAAAATGCTCTATCTGTCTGATAACCGAACAAAGGCCTGCTCCGTTTTCCACACCGAGAAATTTCTCATAAAGATTAAGTCCGATTATACCCTTTTGCTCTGTAATAATTCTAATCTGAGCGTCTGTAAGATTGCGTTTTTCGGCAAACGGATTATCAACAATATCACAATCCGAATGGGTTGCAATAAAAGGTTTTTCGGAGAACTCCGCCACGTCATAGAAGCCACGTTCACTTAAATGCGAAACGTCAACAATAATTCCTTTTTTCTGCAATTTCTTGACGCAGTTAACACCAAACGGCGAGAGTCCTTTTGCATTTTCGGTAAAGCAGCCTCGCCGAGCTCGTTTTGACCGTTCCATGTAAGGGTAAGAATTCTAACGCCCTTTTCATACAATGCATCGATCACATCTATGTCGCCGCCGAGAACCGCACCGCCCTCAACAGACAAAAACGCAGCAATTTTATTTTCGCCGAAGGCATTGACCATTTCACCGGAAGAACAGCAGAATGCCACAGTATTATAATTCTTTAAAAGCTGTTTTTCAAAGAAAGCGTAAACATTATTAAAATAGTCGTATGCCTCGTCGCCTCTTTTTTCATCCGGTATCCAAACGGCAAACACCTGACAATATTTATTGAATACTCTTTTTCCGCGCTCTAAATCTATATGAAGGTCATTTTTATAAAGCTCGGACTTTCTGTTATAACATTCACTTAAGGTGTCGCAATGAAAATCAATAAGATTCATTTTCCCTCTCCGTCAAAAGCATTTGTAATAAGGTTAATCTTTGCAACCTGATTTTTTTCAACGAACACCTCAGCGACATCAAATCTCGGTTGCAAATCAACATTGTGTGACGCAATATATAGCTTTGCCGCCGCTATTATCTTTTTCCTTTTAGAAAAAGTAACGGCGTCGGCAGGTGCGTACTTATAATTTTCAGATCTCGTTTTAACCTCAACAAAGCATATATA
>ERZ1504931.699-NODE-699-length-10254-cov-2.786744_pt1 | contig 10254 bp, 9 predicted proteins | sample MGYA00574602_ERZ1504931 | MGnify/ENA primary metagenome ERZ1504931 (study PRJEB39906, sample SAMEA3182102) | gut metagenome | biome: human; feature: gut; material: Stool; isolation source: human stools | place: Canada | collected 2013-02-18 ...
GCCTGGAGCCAGCTCATCATGCCCCGTAATTTTTGCCCCACTTCTTCCAATTGCGTTTCTGCATGCAAACGGCGTTGCGCCAGGAAATGTGCCCTGCCGGCGGCCCGATTCTCCAAAAGCCAGTCTTTGACAAAAGTACCGTCCTGAATTTCTTCCAGCGCTTTACGCATAGCAGCCCGGGTCTCTTCCGTAATAATTTTTTTACCGGTCTGGTAATCGCCATATTCTGCCGTATCACTGATAGAATGACGCATCTTTGCCATGCCGCCCTCATACATTAAGTCTACGATCAGCTTCATTTCATGGAAGCACTCAAAATAAGCGATCTCCGGTTGATAACCTGCGGCCACCAAAGTATTAAACCCGGACTCCATCAGTTCACAGACGCCGCCGCACAATACGCACTGTTCACCAAACAGATCAGTTTCCGTTTCTTCTTTGAACGTCGTTTGAATCACACCGGCCCGGGTTCCCCCGATTCCCTTTGCGTAAGCTAGTACGGTCTCGTGGGCTCGGAGATGTGTATAAGAGACAGCCCTTTGCGTAAGCCAGCGCCAGATCAAAACAGTTTCCGGTGGCGTCCTGCCCCACAGCAAACACATCGGGAACCCCGGAGCCTGTCAGCCAGACCCGACGCACCAGGTGACCCGGTCCTTTGGGAGCTACCATAAATACATCTACATCGGCAGGCGGTTGGATCTGTTGAAAATGAATGTTAAAACCATGGGCAAAGGCCAGCGCGCTGTCCGGTTTTAAATTCGGCCCAATCTCATTCTTATACACATCAGCCTGTTTTTCGTCCGGAATAAGTACCATAGTGATATCTGCCCATTTTACTGCTTCTGCTACAGTAAAGACCATCAGTCCGTCCGCTTTCGCTTTTGCCGCCGATTTGGACCCCTTGTACAGACCCACGGCAACATCCACCCCGTTATCTTTCAGATTCAGCGCATGGGCATGCCCCTGGCTGCCGTATCCGATCACTGCAACTTTTTTCCCCTCAAGTACCTGCCAATTCACATCCTGATCATAATATACCTTTGCCATAGTAATACGCTCCTTTGTTATTATTTTTTGTCATATTTATAATGTACAGGTATGCAGCGCCTGTACTTTAACCGATTCACAACAAACAAAAATCTCTTTTTTCCATTTGCAACCCGCCATTTGTAAGAGTAACACAGACGAATGTAAGGCATGTCAGATTTTCGCTTGCTTTTACATCTGCTTTACTGCCGTAGAACCACGGGACAGGGAAATTTGCCCTGTACGGGCGATTTCCAGAATTTCATACTCCTGCAACATATGAAGCATTGCCTCAATGTGGTCTTCCTGACCTGTTAGGCGAAGCACTACGGATTTTGGGTTCACATCCACCACTTTGGCGTGAAAGAGGTCTGCCAGGTTCGCAATTTCAGCCAATTCTTCCGGGGTCCGGGTTCGGACTTTGAGCATGGCCAGTTCATAACTGATAAAAGGCGCCTCATCCAGATTCACAACTTTGATCACATCAATTAAGCGACCTAACTGGAGAATCGCTTGATTTAAGGCACGCTGATCCTCTACAGAAACCACAATATTGATGCGGGTCACATCCGGCTCCTCCGTATAGCCGGCATTGATATATTCGATGTTGATTGCCCTGCGGCTAATCAATCCCGCCACATGGGTCAGGACCCCCGGCTTATTGTCGCATAAAATAGCCAAATGTTGTTTCATACGTTTTTCCTCCAAATTTTTTCTGCCTGAGCATTGTCACGTCTTGTCGTTTTCGAGATAAGGTTGTACTTAAAATATTTCCTGACAAATAAAAAACCGCCCCTCATAAATTGAGGGACGGATATAATTCCGCGGTACCACCCTGCTTCCCACAACATTACTGTTGCAGACACCTTACTACGTACTAACATACGCGTTTCCTGTAACGTGGAAAATACGTGGACGCTTAACTGATCTCGGCGTCTCTCTTCAGGGATGATTTTCTTTTACGGGCAACGACCGGTTTACATCACCCACCGGCTTTCTGCGCATTGCTTGCGTAACCTACTCTTTCCCATCATCAGATTTCTTTTGAAATTGACTGTATTATACGAAAAGCCATTCCATCTGTCAAACACTTTTTTGTTTTTTCAAATAATATTTCCTGTTTTATGTAAAGATTTACTTCAATTGTAACAGTATATACAAATTATTTTAGGCAACAAAAACAGTTAAAGGCTCTTTTTCATTTTTCTGAGGCTATGTTATAACGTATAATAAATATATAATATAAGTATTGTATAATAGATGAATAAGCAGGAACACAATTTATTAACCGACTCATTGGGCAGACGATTGAAGATATTTTAACGCTGATAAAGTAAAGGAGACCGTTATGCGTTTTTTACATACTGCGGACTGGCATTTAGGCCGCATTTTCCATGGTTTACGCCTTACAGAAGAACAAAGCTATCTATTGGATCAGTTGATAGAACTGACAAAGGCAGAAAAAACCGAGGCAGTGATCATCGCCGGTGATATTTATGACAGAGGTGTCCCTCCGGAAGACGCTGTACGTCTTTTTGACGAAGTCCTTTGCCGTCTGGTAAAAGAAGCGGGGCAAAAGGTGATCCTCATCGCGGGCAATCATGACAACCCCGCAAGACTCGGTTTTGGACAAATACTGTTGGCCGGAGAAAATGTGTTTATCACCAGTCCCTTATCCGCTACAACGAGTCCTATTGTATTGCAGGATCAATATGGCCCCGTATATTTTGCGCCGTTTTCTTACGGTGACCCCTTAGCAGCTCGAACAATTTTCCGGAACGAAGCCATTCGTTCCCATGAGGACGTACTGTGCACCCAAATCAACTGTATGCTGCCACAGATTCCGCCAAAAGCCCGTTCCATAGCAATCGCCCACGTTTTTTTAGCAGGCGCCCAAGCCTCTCCTGACAGCGAACGGCCCTTGGCCATCGGCGGCACCACTTCTGTTTCCCCCGCTCTTTTCAGCCCTTTCAGCTATACGGCTTTGGGGCATCTTCATATGCATCAGACATGGGGGGAGTCTATGGCCTACGCCGGTTCTTTGATGAAATATTCTTTCAATGAAACAGCACAGAAAAAAGGGGTGTTTATTATCGAGTTAGGCGCCAATAAAGTCGAGGCGCTGCAGTCTGTCCCTCTGACCGCCCGCCATGATCTGAAACAGTTAAGAGGAAGCTTTGCGGAATTAATGGCAGGAGAAAACTCCACACTAAAAGAAGCTTTCCTGCAAATCACCTTAACAGACGCTACGCCGATCTTAGATGCCAAAGCGCGGCTGGAGCAACGGTATCCCCACATTTTACATCTTCAATACGAACGTTTATTGCACCAACCGGAATCCATCGCCCAACGGAGTCAAAGAAAGTTAAGTTATTTGGAACTGACGACGGCTTTTTTTGAACAGGTCGGCGAAGGACCTTTGTCTACAGAACAGCGGGACCTCTTAGCTCAGGCCATCACGGAAGTAGAGAACGGAGGCTGCCAATGAAACCTTTTTTATTGCGCATGCAGGCGTTTGGCCCTTATGCCAAAGAACAAATCATTGACTTTTCTCAGTTGGGAGAAAAAAACTTCTTTTTAATCAGCGGACCGACCGGAAGCGGAAAAACCACTGTATTAGATGCGATAGTTTTTGCTTTATACGGTTCTGCCAGCGGCGACCTGCGAGACGGAAAGTCATTACGCAGCGATTACGCCCCAACCGATTACCCTACAGAAGTCGAATTTACGTTTTCCCTGAGAGAAAAAATTTATAAGATCCTCCGGCAGCCGGAACAGGAGTTAAAGAAAAAACGGGGAGAAGGAACCCGAAAGCTGCCCGGTTCAGCAGTATTGAGCAAAAGAAATAATAGCAATGACTGGGAACTGCTCAGCAGCAAAACGGAAGAGATCAGCAAGACGATAGAAGAACTTTTAGGGTTTAAGGCCGAGCAATTTACGCAGATCGTTCTCCTTCCCCAAGGTGAATTCCGAAAATTTCTGACGGCGGATTCGAAAGACCGGCAAAAGATTTTAGAAACAATTTTCCGCACCGGTTTCTATAGCTTGCTGGAAGCAGAATTGGCAAATAAAACCAGATTGCTGCAGGCCCAATATGACGAAATTAAAAATCAACAACAGTTTTGGCTGACCAATTGCAGTTGTCAGACAACGGAAGAATTACCGGAACGCATTCAGCTGGCGGAAAAGCAATGGCAGTCAGTCAGTGAGGATTTAAACCGGTTGCAGGCCGAAGTTGCTTCAGCGCGCACTAAGTGGGAAGCAGCCAGAACTATCAGCCGCCTTTTTCAGGAAAAAGTGGAAGCAGAAAAAGAATTGGCGCTTTTAGCGGCCCGGAAGGAAGAATTTAAGCGTCTGTCCGAAAGAGTTCGGCAGGCGGAACTGGCTCTTCCTTTAATGCCCCGGTATCAGGCTTCCGTCTCCATCCGCAATAATGTAAAGCAGCAACAGGAGCTTTTTCAGCACACGGAACAGTCTTCGAAAAAAACCCGCACGGATTTGCAAAAACTTACCAGAGAATTAACCGGCATACTGCAGGACTTGTCCTTGCCGGAAGAAAATACCAACGATCTTCATACTTCGTTAACTGACATATCACAGCAGCTGAATAAAAAAATTTCTGATTTAACCGTAAGAACGGCCGGATTATCTGCTATTGATAAGGAATTGATCCGGCTAGCCCAATCCTTAAAAGAAGGGGAGCCTTGTCCCGTCTGCGGTTCCTGTACTCACCCCCATCCCGCTACCATTGAAGCGGAACATCGCAAACAATTGCAAGCCGAAATTCAGGCAAAGCAGAAAACCATTCGTTTTTTACAGGAACGGCAACAAAAATTACAATCTGCGCAGCAGCAGGATGTGGCGGCGCAAAGTCAGTTAATCGCTATTCAAAACACATTAAACAATATGACAAAAGAACAGGAAAAGACTGCGGAAGCGCTGAAAAACGCTTTTACTACCTCTTCCTTCGCAAAGTGGGAAGATTTTATTCTGGCCAAACGGGATTTATCTCAATTAACTGCTTTGCAGGAGAATTTATCTCGCTATACGAAGCGAAAAGCTGTAGCGGAAGATCGTTTAAAACGCGCCTGTGCAGCAGTTTCCGGTCAAATTTTGCCTGATTTAACGGTACTTGAAACCGCTTTTAAAACATCCTCTGAACAACGAGATCAGGTTTTACGTCAGACCGTGCGTCTGGAAAAAGAAATACAGGATTTGAAAAAAGCGGAACTGGCCTTGACGGAACTACAAGGCAAACAGAAAAAAGCAGAGGAAACATACCAATCCGCTGCCTATCTTTCCCAGTATGCCAAAGGTGAAAATCCCCATAAACTATCTCTTTCTTCTTATGTATTACAAACCTTCCTGGATGATGTCCTGCTCCAAACCAACGAGCATTTGCGAACTATGTCACGAAACCGCTATTTACTGCAACGCAGCCATGAAATTCGCGATGCCCGCAAAAAAAGTGGCCTGGATTTAGAGATCAACGATGCCTATACCGGCCAGGACCGCTCTGTCAAAACCCTTAGCGGCGGTGAAACCTTTCTCGCTTCCCTGGCCCTCTCTCTGGGCTTAACAGACGTAGTGCAATCCTATACCGGCGGGATCCGTCTGGATACTATTTTCATTGATGAAGGATTTGGTACGCTGGATCCGGAATCGCTGGATGCTGCCCTGAATGCCCTGACAGAATTACAGGCCAACGGTCGTTTAGTTGGTATTATTTCTCATGTGGCGGAACTGCAGGACAGGATCAACGTCCGTCTGGAGATTCATCCGGGGGAAAACGGCAGCACAGCAATATGGCGTGTATAAAACGCCCGGCACAGGGTTTGTCAACTGGACAAAAATCCCTCTTTAGCAACTTTATTTGTTAAAGAGGGATTGCTTATTTTTGCACCTGAAAAATCTATTTGATTTTCCTTTACTTACTTTTTCGCCGCCTTACGCTCGGCTTTTTTTAAAGCGTTCTTAACAGTTTGTTTTTCTTTTTCCCGGCCAATATCACTGATGATATGGTTGTTCTGATCTACCATGACCACCTTGGGAACCAGCTTCTTTGCCTCTTTTTCATCTAACAGGGCATACGCAATGATGATCACCGTATCCCCAACCTGGGTTTTGCGGGCCGCAGCTCCATTAAGACAGATGACACCGCTGCCCCGTTCGCCGGCAATCGTGTAGGTTTCCAGCCGTTCCCCATTATTATTATTCACAATCTGCACCCGTTCCCCCGGCAGAATCCCGGCCGCATCCAACAGGTCCGCATCTATGGTGATACTGCCCATATAGTCTAAACGTGCCTGAGTGACGATCGCTCTGTGGATCTTTCCATGAAACATAGTATATAACATGATTTCCCTCCTGTGTTGGCTCACATACCCTTGTTCAAAACAGAACTGAATTTTCTTGATCTCTGCACCTTTGCTGCTTTTCCAAATTACATAACGTTGGCATTCTCTTACTCTTTAGCGCCCAAAATCACGTTATCGATCAGACGGGTGTTGCCGAATCTCACTGCCACCGCTAACAAATGCGGCGTTGTAATAATTTCTTCCGCCTCTGTTAACCCATTCTGCCGGTAAATCTCCACATAATCAATCTCACTCAGCGGTTCACTTTGAATCATGTCGCTGACCATTTTTACCGCTTTTTACTGTTTTTTTCACCTTTTGCAAAAGCCAGGGAAGCCGTTTGCAACGCTTTGCTTAAAATCAGTGCCGCCGCACGTTCTTTTGCCGACAGATACACATTGCGGCTGCTTTTTGCCAGGCCGTCCGCTTCACGAATGATCGGCATCACACGGATTTCCAAAGGAAAGAACAGATCCTGCACCATTCTTTTCAATACTTCCGCCTGCTGCGCATCCTTTTGCCCAAAATACGCCCGGTCCGGCTGCGCCAGATGGAACAATTTGCTTACTACTGTCGCCACGCCCCGAAAATGGATTGGACGGGATTTGCCGCATAAAACTTTTGTAATATTCCCGGTTACTTCTACCCAGGTCATATCCGGATTAGGATACATTTCCTGCGGTGAAGGAGCAAATACGACATCGGCACCCATGGCTTCGGCTACTTCGCAGTCTTTTGCCAGGGTACGGGGATAGGCGTCCAGGTCTTCATTCGGCGAAAACTGAGTGGGATTCACAAAATCACTGACGACCACAAAATCATTTTCTGCGTGAGCGGCCCGTATCAAAGAGGCGTGCCCTTCATGAAGCGCCCCCATCGTAGGAACCAGCCCGATGGTTTTACCTGCTTTTTTAACCTTTTTTACTGTCGACTGTAATTCAGCAACCGTTTTAATTAGCTTCATGTTTCCTCCCTGCTTTTACCTGACTGTAAATAAGTACTCTAACACGATTACGAGCCTCAAATGCTACAAAGGCGCTGCAAATAAAAAACGCACACCCGAAAACGGATGCGCGATATAACTTCTTATTGCGTCACGTCCCGGTCATCTCAGATCCAAGCGATATTTGACTCACCATTATCATTTTGCCGAAACCCGGTAAAACTCATAAGTGTCTTCCAGATTCCTTAAAACCAAATGTATGATAGCACAACTCAATAAAGAATGCAAATTTTTTTATTGCTGGGCAAAAGACCGTAAAAAATAGTGAAATGCGAAAAATAAAAAAACGGAAGAAGCCACCCAGGCAATCGGACTGGCATAACAGACGCCTAGATAGCCCCAGTCTACGGCAAGAATTTCGGCCGCACCGGTACGCATCCCCAATTCAATAATTGCGGCGGTCAGGGGAACCATGCCCACACCCATGCCCTGTACTGCACTGCGATAAATAAAAATCTGACTGAGAAAGAAGTAAAAAGGTACCGTATGATGCAGATAATTCAACGCATCGCCGACTACTTTCTCATTTTCTCCATCGATAAAAATACCAATGATTCCTTCACTGAAAAAGAAAATAAAAATACCGGCTGCCACGGCAAAACCAAAAGCAATAAAAGAACATTTACGTACTGCATCACGAATACGATCGAATTTTTTAGCGCCGTAGTTTTGCGCGCAGAACGCCGCCATCGCAATACCGAAAGAAGCCATGGGCTGTAACGCAAGCTGCTCGACCCGCATTGCCGCCGTAAAACCGGCAATCGTGTCCGGTCCGAATTTATTAGTCACAGACTGAATTAAAAGAATCCCCATCCCAATAACCGAGAATTGCGCCGCCATGGGAACACCTATCTTTAAATGTTCTATAGCAAAGCTTTTTTCCCAATGCCAGTCTTCTTTTCGGAGCCTTAATATGGGGAAACGCTGCCACATATAAACGGCCGAAAGGATCGCCGCAATGCCCTGTGCAATAACCAGCGCATAGGCAGAACCGGGTACGCCCATCGCAAATTTCAAAATAAAAAGCAACGCTAACCCTACATTGAGCACTGTAGCCAAAATCAGAAAATAAACCGGCGTCTTACTGTCTCCCAACGCCCGCAGTACCGCCGCAAAAAAATTATATGCCATCATAGCCCAAAGGCCATCTGCGACAATAACGATATAACTGCGGCAATCCTGGTACAAAACTGTCGGTAAATTCATCAAACGCAGCAAGGGATCGACAAATAAATGCATGACCACAGCCATAAAAAGTACTGCTGTTACACTCAACAGCATACTAACGGCTACGCTGCGCCGCATCTTCTGCAAATCACCGGCGCCAAAAAACTGACCGGTCAAAACTGTAAAACCATTTGTCAGACCCATAGTCACCATCACCAGCAACATAAAAACGGGCGCAGCGGCCCCCACTGCCGCAAGAGCGTTTATCCCGATCGTCCGCCCCACAATGATAATATCCGAAATACTGTAAATCTGCTGAAATACGTTCCCGATAATCAGGGGGATCATGAAAGTCAGCAGCAATTTAAGGGCGTTCCCTGTCGTCATATTTTTTTCCATAAAATCTATCACCAGACACTTACGTCGAGCCCTGTCTTTTTATTTTTCCATTAGCACAGTGGAATTTTCTCTGACCCGACCGTTTTTACTTCCTAAAATCTTACTTAATCACATCCGTCAACATCTTGCGTCCCTTAAAATAGACCGGACTTAACCCCGCCTCTTTCGCCATAGAAACGGCTACACCTAAACGGCGGCCGATATGTTCTGTATAATGAGCATCACTTCCCAAAGTGCAGTAACGCCCGCCCAATGCCTGATAGCGTTTGTATAAAGGCAGCAACGCCCGGACCGACCGGGGATCATCCAGTCTGCGGGTATTGATTTCAATGGGCTTGTTCTTTTCTATCAGAAGCGAGAACAAACGATCCCACTCTGACTGATTTTCCTCCATATGAAATTCTTTGTCCGCATAGGGCCAATACCGGCAAATATAGTCAATATGCCCCAAAGAGTCAAAATTAGTATGATTTTCCAGGACCAGGATACTGTCTCTGAGGTAATAATGCATGGTTTCTTCCTTGGATAATCCTGCGTAAGAAGCCGGCTCATACAGATCCCTTTTGTTCATCATATGCAGCGAACCGATTACAAAATCAAACGGATATCCCTCTGCCACCGCATCGTCTTTCTGAGCTAAGTGGGGCTGCAGACCTATCTCGATGCCCAAAAGAACATTCTCCCGGCGCAAAGGTTCATTTTTAGCAAAATAGGCGTCTCTGTCAAACAGGAACATTTCGGGATTGGTAGGATAGTCATAGTCCCAATGCTCCGTCAGAATGAACCCCAGGCCCAATTTTTCTGCGGTAGCGACCGCCTCCGGCAATGTCATTTCAGCATCGCAGGAAAAATCACAATGGTTATGTGTATCAAACATGATTCTGCTCCTTAAAAATTCCGCACTTCTGAGAAATCAAACCGTTTTCGTCCAACCTGATCAAAATGTGCTTTTCTCCGCCTTAACAGGAAAACCAACCCCACAATTTTTACTCTTGCAACAACCCTTCCGGTTTCCACCCTTGTTAATTCTGATTCAGAAGAAAAAGGCGGCGGCCAGGGCCACCGCTGCGTTTATACGTTAAAACGGAATTCCACCACATCGCCATCCTGCATTACATAGTCCTTGCCTTCCAAACGAACCAGCCCTTTTTCCCGGGCGGCCGCCTTACTGCCGCAAGTCACTAAGTCAGAATAGGATACGATCTCTGCCTTAATAAACCCTTTTTCAAAATCCGTATGGATCTTCCCTGCCGCCTGGGGCGCTTTTGTGCCGATATTAATGGTCCAGGCGCGGCTTTCGAT
>ERZ1504931.729-NODE-729-length-9998-cov-3.475712_pt1 | contig 9998 bp, 7 predicted proteins | sample MGYA00574602_ERZ1504931 | MGnify/ENA primary metagenome ERZ1504931 (study PRJEB39906, sample SAMEA3182102) | gut metagenome | biome: human; feature: gut; material: Stool; isolation source: human stools | place: Canada | collected 2013-02-18 ...
TCGCTGTCTTCACTATGCCTATGCGCGGCTCATTGCTCGCGTAACTTTCCATTTAGTTACCGCACTCTACGCTGATGCGGTTGAAGATCGCCATGATCTCCTCGGTGTTGATGGTCTTCTTCTCTTCTCCGGCTTTGTCGAGGATGGCTTTTCCTTCGTGCATCATGATCAGGCGGTTACCGTATTCCACGGCATAGCGCAGATTGTGGGTGACCATAATAGTGGTCACTTTCTTCTCCTTTACGACCTGATCGGTGAGCTCCATGATGATCTCCGCAGTTTTGGGATCCAGCGCAGCGGTATGCTCATCCAGAATGAGGAAATCAATCGGTGTCATGGTAGCCATGAGCAGCGCCAGTGCCTGTCTCTGTCCTCCGGAGAGGGAGCCGACCTGCACACCCATCTTATCTTCCAGTCCCAGATTTAAGGGACGTAACATCTCGCGATACTCTTCCAGCTTTGCTTTATTCACACCACGTCCCAGGTTATAAGGCTTGCCCTTATTCTCCGCAATGGACATGTTCTCTAAAATCGTCATGCCGGGGCAGGTTCCCTTGGAAGGATCCTGATAGACTCTGCCGATCCGACGCTGACGAATATAATCCTTCTGTCTCGTAATATCTTCTCCGTGGATCAGGATCTTGCCGCTGTCCACCGCAATGCTTCCACAGATGATGTTCAGCATGGAAGTCTTACCGGAACCGTTGCTTCCTACAACGGATACGAATTCTCCGTCCTTTACCGTAAGGTTGAAATCCTTGAACAGGCACAGCTCGTTGACCGAACCGGGATTGTAATTCTTGTTGATATTGATAAGTTCTAGCATGCTTTCACCTTCTTTCTGTCCATGCTGACCACCAGAATGATCAGGAACAGGACTGCTGTGATCAGCTTGATGGCATTAGGGCTGATACCTGCGAACATGGCTACTGCCACACATGCCTTATACAGAATGGATCCCACCACAACACTGCTGGTCACACGGAAAAATGTTACCTTCTTGAACAGGCTGGTGCCGATGATAACGCTGGCCAGACCGATGACTACTGCACCGGTTCCGATGGAAATCTCAAAACTTCTCTGCTGCTGTGCATAGATACAACCGCTTAAGGATACCAGACCATTGGCAATGGACAGCCCCACAATCTTCACCAGTCCTTTATCCACACCGAGGCTGGTAACGATAGTATCATTGTCACCTACGGCACGCAGCAGGAATCCGGACTTGGTACTCATGTACCAGTCTAAAAGATATTTTGCCACCATGGTGATCAGGAAAATAATGATCACATTTTTGAAATTCGACAAAAAAGAGGGGGTAATGCTGTTCACAAAGCTGTTGTTGAAAATATTTTCCTTATCAAAAATAGCTACATAGCCGGAGCCTGCCACCCACAGATTGATGGTATACAGACCGGTCATCATAATGATACCGGAAAGCAGGTCTCTTACTTTCAACTTCACATGGATCAATCCGGTACAGATTCCTACCAGTGCTCCGCCTAAGAATGCAATGGGAAGGGTGAGGATTGCCGGGACGCCGAAACCGTTGATCAGACGCACAGTGATGGCAGCCCCAAAGGGGAAGCTGCCATCGACCGTAAGATCCGGGAAATCCAGTATTTTATAAGTAATGTAGACACCCAGTGCCAGGATGCCGTAGATCATTCCTTGTTCCAGTACGCTTAATAATAACGCCATATTTTTCTCCATTCTTAAAATCCTGTATATCCGGATTACTCTATTATTTTCTGCCTGTCGGCAGCTATTTCCTGATTACTGTACTACGATCTCATCAAAGGACTGGTAAGCATCGGTCTTGTAATTCTCGGGAAGTTCCAGATTGATCTTCTCTGCTGCTGCAAAGTTCACATACAGGCTGGGCTCGGAGATTACTTCGAAATTCAGTTCGGAAGCTTCTGCCTCTCCCTTCAGGACTCTTGCTGCCATCTTACCGGTCTGCTTGCCGAGTTCGATGTATTCCAGACCCATGGATGCCACGCAGCCAGCCTTAACCTGCTCTACTTCGGAACCAAATACGGGGATGCCTGCCTTGTCAGCCTCATCCAATACCGTCTGCAGTGCGCTTACTACGGTGTTGTCGGTCAGGTTGGTAATGCAGTCTACCTTGGATGCGATATCCGCTGCTGCCAGAGCTACCTCAGACATTGCGGTAACACCACTGTCCACGATCTCGAATCCGTAGTTGCCTGCCAGAGCCTTGTACTCTGCGATGGTACTGATGGAGTTTGCTTCGCTGGTGGTGTAGATGATACCGATGGTCTTCGCTTCAGGAAGTACCTCACGGATCATTTTCAACTGTGCATCTACTGCCAGTGCATCGGAAGTACCGGTGATGTTGCCTACGGGAGTACCATCCTCATTGGCCAGACCTGCTTCCACAGGATCAGATACTGCAGTGTAGATCACGGGAATATCTGTATTCATTGTAGCATTGTATGCTGCCATAGCGCAAGGAGTTGCGATAGCACAGATCATATCTACTTTCTTACTTACGAAGTTGCTGGCAGTCATGGCGGAAGTTCCGTTGTCTGCCTGTGCATTGACATATTCGATCGTCAGGTTCTCACCCTCTACAATACCTTCCTCTGCCAGCCCCTGAATAAATCCTTCACGACAGTTGTCCAGGGAACCATGTACGGCGTACTGCATGATACCAATGGTGTAATTGTCCTTGCCTGCGGTGCTGCCACATCCGGTGAGGGCACCCATTGCCATAACTGCGGTTAATACTGCTGCCAAAATTCTCTTCTTCATAATCTTATTCCTCGCTTTCTGTACGTCCTGCGTACCATGATATGCAGCGCATACCATAAAATAGTTTGCTCATAAGATTACTGAACCTTTCACTGTCATGAAAGCCAGATGCTTTCGCATCTGTACCCACATTCGTATTTGCATACAAGCGTCATGTGGATTGAAAGACTTTCATAACAAAAAACCGCCTCAAATGTATATTGCTATACACTTGAGACGGTAATAAGCTCTTGCTCATCATCGTGGTGCCACTCAATTTGACAATTCCTGCGAATTGTGTCCACTCTCTCTGGATACTATCATATCCATCGGCTTGATAACGGGTCCGAATCCCGCTGACGCCTAAAACTGATCTGTTCTCGGGCCAGCCTCGGAAGTCCATTCGGCGAAAGTTCCTTTACCGTGATCCCACCATCCACGGCTCTCTGTAAAATTCCCTAAGGCTTACTACTCTTCCTCACAGGTTTGGTAAACTTATGAATGTTGTTTATGTGTCTTAGAATAATCTCTATTTTCTATTTTGTCAATACTATTTTTAGAAAATTTACAAATCTTATCCGTACTGTCACATACTTACATTCGTAAACCCAACGAATCCAACGAACAACTGTTACTCTGTCTCCGGCAGAGTGATCACCACCTTGAACAGGTCGCCGTCCGTGACAATCTGCATATCACCATTCTGCAGTTCCGTCAGGCTCTTGGCTATGGATAATCCCAGACCGTTGCCCTCCATGTGGCGGGATTTGTCTCCTCTGGTAAACCGCTCTTCCAGTTCCTCCGGTGACATCTCCAGCGGGAAGGCTGACATATTTCGGAAAATGATTCTCACATCCTGACCGTCATGCTCCACGTTCAGGTAGACGCGGCTGCCTGCCTGGGCATATTTGTAAATATTATTCAGCAGATTGTCAAACACTCTCCACAGATGCCTGCCGTCCGCCATGACCTTTACGGTCTCCTCCGGCTGTTTTACGATAGTTTCCAACTTCTTGTCAGAGAATCGCTGCTCATATTCCCCCGCCGCCTGTGACAACAGTACCGATACATCGCAGACTTCCGGGTGTACTTCCAGATTGCCTGTGGTGGCTTTGGAAGCCTCCAGCAGATCGTCCAACAGTTTTTTCAACTTCTTGGACTGGCGTAACAACACTTCCGCATACTCCGAGATCCGCTGTTTCTTTTCAGAATCCGGATCCGTCAGGCTGTTCCCTGTGACTGCGTCGTTCTCTTCCACTTCTTTTCCGATGAGATCCGCATAATTGATAATGGAAGTCAGTGGTGTCTTAATGTCATGGGAGACATTGGTAATGAGCTCCGTCTTTAAATGTTCGCTTTTCATCCTCTGTTCCACGGCTGCGGAAATCCCCTCGCCGATGCGGTTCAGGTTCTCTCCGTGCTCCTTGAAGGACAATACCATATGGGAGGTATCCAGCTTATGATTCAGGTCTCCGTCCGCTAATGCTTCACTGCCCTCCTGCAGTTCTTTGCACATCAATGCGACAAAAGTAATCGCACCGCACAGAATAAATTTCTCTATGGCCCAGAAAAAGAGTAATACATCTGTATTATTATAAAACAGCATTAAACCGAAAAACTCTACCACGCAGACTGCAAGGCACAAAAGTGCTGTTCTCCATACCATAGGAATCCCACGGATCAATTTCACAATACCGCGGAAAACTCTCTTGCAGAATCTTCCGAAGAACCGGAACACTCTATACAGGATCGTATTCTGCCACCATTTTCCCATTTTCAGGCGGATGGCCAGCTCCATGAAGTACAGGGTGCACCATATCACCTCTGCCGCAAACAGTACCATCAGCACGATCAGATTGATCATACTTGGGTTCATACCGATCCATCCAAAAGCCAGGTACAGACCGGTAAAAGCTCCAACGGCAACGACCACTGTATACACATCCAGGTGGATCTCATGGATTGCACTGGGAGTAATACCCTCCCTGCCATTCTTATGTCCGGCACTGCACAACAGGAAAATAAAGCATAAGAATGCCAGTACCGTTCCCGCACAGCATACCACGGGGATCACATTTCGGTTATCATAAAGCTGCTCTGCCTGATGATAGATCAGGGCATATTCATCTTCCTTCGGCAGGCTGGGATTCGCTGTCAGGGTAACCACAATACGCTTGTTACGCTCTGCTAATGCTTCCTCTGCAGCCTCTTCCTGCAGCCGTTCTGTCTCACTTAAGGCATCCTCGATCATCCATTTTGCATATTGTTCCGCCCGTTCAACCGGCACATAAATCTCTCCACCTAAGGATACGCTGTCCCCCAGATCCAGATATTTCTCCAGATTGCCGGAGGAAAGGGCTTCCTGCTCCGCTGCCGTTATGCTTTCCACATCAGACCCGGTATTGACAGATGGTTCAAGCTCCATGATATCAGAGCTTCCATAACTTTCATAACTATCAGAGACAGAGGAAGTTTCTGTGTTGATATAGGTGTTATCATTCCTATGCTGCACCTGAGACTCCAGCCGGTAAGTCAGATCATTTGTCTTGTCTACATAATCCTCGTTCTTCCATTCTCCCAGAAATTCATCCGTATCCAGATCGTAGCTCTCCACCTTTACCCAGATGTTCCGCTGCCTGCAATAAGCTTCCATGGTCTGCAAGCTCTCATTCTCATACCAGTCGCGTATCCGATACAGATCCTGATTGACCTGCCGGTACAACAGCTGATCATGGATAAACATCATTTTGCCGGAGGAATACGCTCCACTGTCTGCAAGCATGCAGGTACCATAGAGTCCCAACACCCCCACAATTGCGGCTGCGATCATCAGAACAAATGCCATGATCTTTGCCAGTGTGCTGCCCAACAGGCTGTTTCCCTGTGCCGGTGCATTCTTTTTTTTCTCGGCTTTTTCTCTTTTTTTCCGTTCCCTTTTATTCTCTGACAATGCTGGTTCTACCGTCGTACTCACTGTTTCTTCCACCGGATTTGCCACTCTGTCCTGTTCTGTGCTCCTGCTGTTTTCTTCCATGTTATCCATATTCCTGTCTCCTTATTTCCCCAAGCTGCTCCGCTCTCCTGCCTGCTCTTATCCCTGCTTCTCACATTTGTATCCCTGTCCCCAGACTACTTTTAAGTATCTGGGTTCTGCCGGATTGATTTCCAACTTTTCCCGTAAATGCCGGATATGTACCGCCACGGTATTCTCGCTGCCCAGAGGCAGGTCGTTCCAGATTCTGGTATAGATCTCCTTCGGGGAAAATACCTGTCCCGGATTCTGGATCAGAAGCTTTAAGATCTCGTACTCCGTGGGCGTCAGCGCCACCGGCTCGCCGTCCAGCATCACGCTTTTCTCCTTGTCATCCAGTTCGATACCACCGACTCTTATCACATCCGGCCGGACAGTACCTCCACCCAGCTGCATATAGCGACGCAGTTGGGATTTGACTCTGGCGGATACTTCGATGGGATTAAACGGCTTCGTGATATAGTCATCCGCTCCTACCGTAAGTCCCAGTACCTTGTCGGAATCCTCACCCTTGGCTGTCAGCAGGATCACCGGGACATTACTCTTCTCCCGGATCCTGATCATCGCCTGTATGCCGTCCAGCTTCGGCATCATAATATCCATCAGTACCAGATGCACCTCATTCGTCTCTACCATATGTACGGCTTCCTCGCCGTCAAAAGCCTCCAGAAAATGATAATTGGTGTCATTTAAGTATATCTTTAACGCGTTTACGATATCCTTCTCATCATCACAGATCAATATATTGTACATACTCTCCCTCATTTCTGTGCCGGTGGCTGCAGCCCGGACACTTCCTGCGCAAGGAGCTTTCCCTTACGCTGCCAGAACATCTGCTTTGTCCACAGATGTCCCGCTGATGAATTTATTGTAGCAGATAACAGATTAATAAAAAACAGGAAAAACCTTTAAGATTTGTTTAAGACGGCTTTACATAAAACACCCTCTGCCATTCCCAGAAGAGCAAAGGCAAAGGGTGTGGACAACACATGTTGAAAAGTGAACAGTGAGCAGATCAAATAGCCGGTGAGGCCGAGGAAAACTGCAAGTGCCCGGGGATCCCTGGTTGCGGAGATTCGAAGGTTCCGGAATGCGGTGAGGAAGATTCCACCGTAGGCAATGACTCCCAGAATTCCCTGCTGTACCAGAAGAGTCAGCCATTCGTTGTGGGCATTGGAATAGATATTGTTGTCCAGAAGTCCCCGGTTGATCCAGTCCATGGCGTCACTGCCCCATTGATAGAGCGCATAATAGAAGCTGTCAGGGCCCATACCGAATATCTGAAACAGGAGTCCCTCTTTTCCGTAAGTAAGAATCGTGACCTTCCACAGTGCCAGCCGGCCGTTGGCAACTTCCGACACTTTATCACTGCCGGGCAGATATCCCGCCACCAGCAGACAGCCAAGAAGCAGTGCCGCCAGCGTCACCGCAACCGCAAGCCCCACAAAGGTCCGAAAAACCCGGCCGCTCTCCAGCCGGTCACTTCTCTCCTGTCTCTCCCGCAGCTGCAAAATCAGATATACCGCCACTTCCACAACAAACACCACATACCAGGCCGGGGTAAAAAAGAGTCTTTTTTCGGCATCCCCTGCCAGCACCAGGCCGGTCAGATGTAACAGCAAAAACATCCTGACCATAAATACCGAAAGCGGTAAAAGCATCAGGATCTCCAACGCCCGCAGCAGCAGGCCTCTCTTCCGCAGAGAAAGCAACAGTAACAGCAGGCTTAATCCGCAGGCTGCCAGTATAGCTGTAGTACTGTTGGAAGTAATAGCCGATGCAAAAAACACAAAGCTCCCAATCATCCCCAGTACTCTGACCTGCCGTTTTCCCATAAAAGCTGCTGCCAGAGAGATACCTGCCGTCACACTGATATAGCCTGCATACCAGTTGTTGTTACCGATGGTGGACAACAGCTGGGTCCGGTTCCATTCTCCGTTTTCCATTCCGCGGAAAGTTCCCAGCACATCAATGTCCAGACGGTTCAGCAGCCCGATCAGTGTCACGATTCCTGCCGTAATCCCGGCGATCCACCAGATACTTCTGCTGCCGTCATAATACCGGGATACCGCAAAATAGATCCCCACCAGCAATCCCTGGGTCACCAGCCCCATATACCAGCCGGGATACCCTAAAAGGACATCCTCCCTGCAGGGACTGATTCCATAAGAAAAGATTGCAGACACCAGATACAACAGCATAAACACATCCGTTTTCTTCCACGTCCGTTTCGTTGTCCGTTCTCCCCGGATCCTCTGCCACAGCACAGCCAGCACCACAAAAGCCCCCAGCACCAGCGTAGTATTCCGGAAAAACAAATATTTTGCATTTCCGATCATCACCAGCTTGTTCTGCATATACAGCGGTAAACCGGCAAAAAGAATCACCAGATACCCATAAACCAGCATACTCACGGTCTCTTTTGTATTTTGTTCCTGTTTCTTCATAGCTTACATTATCCTTCAGACTGAAAAACAAGGCACCCCTCATTGACTGAAGAGTGCCTTATATTTCCCGGTTATTTTATTTCCTTACGGTTACTTATTTGCCGTAACGCATCTGCAGGTACAGAGGACCATACCATTCAATAGCATTGTCTTCTGCCTTACCGGCAGGGATGGTTACCGTATACTCATTGCCTTCGAAGGTGTACTCCAGCTCCAGAGCTACCGTCTGCTTCTTGTACAGAGCCTGCATGATATCGTTGGGCAGAGCATTGATATTCTTGTCTCTGCTGATCTTGACAGTAGCACCGTCCTTGGCATTAGCGATCTCGCTTGCCACATTGTCACGATATCTTCCAAATGCGTTGTCAGTACCTTCTGCTGTTGCGGTATTATTAGCTTCTGCAATAGCAAAAGTGGAGAAGTGATTTACAGTAAAGGTCAAAGTGTTTGCGGAAGCATTGTAAATAGGCTTGATTTCTTCCAGTCCACCATTTACAAAGTGGAAAATCACTGCCTTATTACCATCTACACCTGCAGGAGTCTCAATGGTAACTGCTACGGGAATAGGCAGAGATTCAACTGAATAAGTACCAGCCTTCAGGCTGATTTCTACATATACGGGAGTAGAAGTTACTGCGTATGTAGAAGAAGTAATCTCAGGTGTAGCCGCCGGTGCTTCTACACTCAGTGTTGTGTCAGGAGCAACAAATGCTGCACCAACAATGCCTACAGCCTTTACAGCGCCGGAGTTAGCAAGAGTAGTATCCTTAATTCCCTTTGCCTTTTTGTATGCTGCTTCGATGGCTGCAACATCATTAACAGTATCCTGTCCTGCATTCATTGCTTCCTTCAGATCCTGAGAACCGATCTTTATCAAAGCAACTGCCGCATTATCTGCAGATGCCGCATCAGTAATCTTGGATGCATCAATAGCATCTACCGCATTCTTTACCTCTTCTACCGGTTTGGTGCTCGGTGCAGGGGTCGGTGTAACCACCGTATTATTCTCACTTGCTACAGATACGGTAGACAGTGCACTGCTGCCGTAAGGAACCGCAAATACTGCAAATGCAATGGCTGCGGCAATGATTAATTTCTTTTTCATTATCTCATTCCTCCTAAGTATAATGTTATGGATTTTATTTTTACCGTTATTTAGTTTACCCCCCCACGTTATATTGTCAACCCTATTTCTTCCTATTTTTTCCTTTTTTTCTCATTTTCCATGTGCAAAAAAAGCATGCCCTTCCGCCCCCCCTAAAAACGGGCATCACAGACATGCTTTTTTCTGCTTTTTATTCATTTTTCTTATTGGAGTGCTCTTTCAGTTCTTCCAGAGCTTCCTTAAATTTCTCAGAGCTCATGGTAGGGTTGGAACGAATCATGTCACGCTGGAAGAAATCTCTTAAGCTGCTGACATTCTCTCTGTCTGCCACGCTTCTGGTGTACTTCTGTTTCAGCTCCAGCACTTCATTCTTCACGCTGTCCAGATACTGACCGGGAGATTTCTGGGAAGAAGTGCGGATGCTTTCCAGCTTCTGCTCAATACTGGACTTCAGATCCTCTACTCTCGTAGTAATCCCCTCCGTAAAGTCTTCCTTCTTCTGGGCCAGACTCTCGCTGAATCCCTCCTTGCGGTTCTCCAGATCCTCACTGGTCACAGCAATAATGACATCCAGCCGTTTCTGGATCCGCAGCATATCTTCTTTTGCCTTCTCCATTTTCTCCAGTACATCCCGCAGATCCAGGGCTGCCTTGAAGGA